>ERZ827478.22-NODE-22-length-148877-cov-16.604373_pt1 | contig 148877 bp, 124 predicted proteins | sample MGYA00519705_ERZ827478 | MGnify/ENA primary metagenome ERZ827478 (study PRJEB31778, sample SAMEA3449318) | human gut metagenome | biome: human gut; feature: human-associated habitat; material: faeces | place: United Kingdom | collected 2010/2012 ...
GCACCGCCGGAACGAGGGAATCCCAGTCCAGCTTTACTATTTCAAGCTCCACATTGAGAGCCTCCGCTATCTTCTTTGCCATCATAACGTCGTAGCCGTAGGCGTAGTCGTTGCTGTCCTTTATCTTTACGGCTCCGTTGGCGTCTGTAGGCTGTGTCCAGTTATAGGGTGCGTAGGCGCACTCCATGGCGACGGTCAGCACGCCGTCCGAAAGGCTGTCCTCAGTCTTCTTGCCGCAAGCTGCCATGGACAAACAAAGTACCAATACAAGTGCCAAACTCAGAAATCTGCGCATTTTTCTTTCCTCCGAAAAACTTAAAATTTTTAAATTAAACGGCGGCAGGAGCATCACTCCGACCGCCGCAATAAACATAAATAAAAACGTTTTTGGCTTTTTGAATGATAGCACTCCACAGATGTAGCTGTGACAGTCAGCGGGATATTATCCCGCTGCCCAGGTACGCAGAGCCCGCATAGCCCTTCGTCCTTCGGCAGCCTTCCCTTTAGCCCCCCGTCAACGCCCTGCGTGGCTGTTGAGGGTTAATATTGTCGGCTGCGCCTCTATCCAGTCGCTGTTTAATTTTGTTGTATTATATACTGCGCGTTATTCCTTGTCAACAGTATAATTTTGATTTGTTTCCTGCCGTTGCTCCGCCATCCCCCTGTATACCCTGGCCGCGAGCAGCGCGCACAGCGCCGTAAATACTAGCACATAGCCCTCTACGGCGATAATGCTCTTTATGATGCCTGTCTGATATGCCATAGCCCCCAGGTCGAGAAGCGCGTGCAGCCCTATGGCAAGAGGATAATACCAGCCCCTGCCCTTCTGCTTTACCGCGGCGAACACCAGCACCGACATTGAAATATGGAAGGCTATCGCCATGATGCGCTCAATACCGCTCACGAGGTACATAAACGGATTCGTCCCGGTAAACGCGGTCATCAGCACGGAGGCCGTATCCTCGCCGATGCCGAGAACGGTAAGGCCCGCCATGCCGCCCGAAAGGTTGATTATCGCAGAGATTGCAATGTAGCTTATCATGGTAAGGCCCGAAACCAGCACCGCCTCCACGCCGCCATGCCCTATACCGTACATAACGCCCTCACATCTGTCGTCCTTCTTCTTAAAAAACAGCTTAAAGGCACATAACCGTCCCGTTTCCTCGAACACACCCGCCGCCAGAGCGCCGTACAGCCCATACGCCCACAGGTTGGACTGCATGAAGGCGGCGCAGGAGCCGCTGCCGTACAGCACGAGCCTGTGGCATATGTTTTCCAATATCATGGCAAACACCACAAACGCAGCTGCGCCGATGAACAGCGATGAAGCCTTCGCGCCAGTGCGCTTATGCCATATTACTCCCAGAGCGATAGGCAGGCCTATGCTCACAAGGGCTGATATAGCCATAAAAACAATCGAGAGGGTAGGTATCACAATCTCACCGCCTTTTATATTTTTTAATTATTCTTCGTTGCGTCTCAGCATCGCGGCGCCTATTATGCCCGCGTCGTTGCCCATCACGGCCGGAACTACACTGCCGTGGTTTTCAAAGAAGCTCTTCTCGTGTACGTTTTTTCTTAGGGGCTCAAAGAGGAATTTCCCCGCGGCGGAAACCCCGCCGCCTATTGCCACCCGCTCACAGTCCAGCAGGTTTATCATTGAAGCCACGGCGGAGCCCAGGTGATCCACATAATTATGGAACACCTCCAAAGCGGCCCTGTCCCCCTCCCTGGCGCAGTCGATAGCGATCTTGGCGTTCATGCTTTCAGGCCTGCCCATCGTGCGCTCAAAGAGCAGACTGTCAGGGTGCTTTTCCATGGCCCTTATGGCATCGCGTATTATCGCAGTGGCAGAGCAGTATGCCTCTATACAGCCCTTATTTCCGCAGGTGCACTGTTCTCCGCCGCTTACCAGCAGCGCATGGCCCAGCTCACAGCCGTTGCCAAGGCCGCCGTGAAACATCCTGCCGCCCAGTATAAGGCCGCCGCCCACTCCAGTACCCAGAGTAAAAAGCACGGCGGTCCGGCAGCCCACGAAGGCTCCCTTGTGAAGCTCCGCAAGCGCCGCACCGTCAGCGTCGTTCGCGAGGAATACCGGGATATCGCCGAATTGCTTCTGTATCCTGGCCTTCAGTGGCTCGTTGTGAAAATTCAGGTTATATGCGTTTATGACGACGCTGCCCGTAGGATCTATGCTGCCAGGAACAACTACGCCCACGCTATCCAGATCATATAACCCGGCGCCCTGCCTTTTGAGCATTGCAAGCGTACCTTCGTGTATTATCTCTGCCGTGCGCTCTCCGCCGCCCTTTATTTCAAAGGGCATGCTTTCCCGCTGCACTACCTCCAGCGCCTCGTCCACAAGTCCCATGGCGATGTTTGTGCCGCCTATATCCACGCCCACCTGATACATATATTTCTCCTTCCAAAGCTATTTCAGTTTCAGTTCAAATTCTCGCTCAGAGTCAAAGCCCATATGCTTCAGCCTGAAATTGCGCACAGCCACCTCCACAAGCACCGCAACGTTACGTCCCGGGCTTATGGGCAGCGGCGTAAGCGGAACCGGCAGGCCAAGTATATCCATTGCGTCTACGGCCTTTTCTTCTGTATCCAGATACTCCTCGAGCTTCTTCAGATCTATGACTAAATTTATATCCTTCTCGGGCAGTATGGCGCTCATGCCGTAAAGATACCGCACGTCTATTATGCCAATACCACGGACATCCATTATGTGCTTTGTGGCGTTGGGAGCGCGGCCCACCAGCCGCTCTTCAAGGCGGGATACCTCCACTACATCGTCCGCTACCAGCCTGTGCCCGCTCTGTATCAGGTCCAGCGCCGTCTCGCTCTTGCCCAGGCCGCTTTCACCCCTTATCAGAACACCGGTTCCGTATATATCCATGAGTTCTCCATGGAGCAGTATGCGCCGTGCCAGCTTCTTCTGTATGAAGCTGGATATCTCGTGGCCCACCCTGTCGGTGGTACGGTTGGTAATGAATACCGGCACGCCGTAGTGCCTCGCCTTTTCAAGCAGTATCTCCGGGGGCTTGTTGCCGCGGGCGCAAACTATGCATGGAACATGAAGCCCCATGAACCGCTCCATTCTGTCCGCAAGCTGTTCGGGCGTCAGGCTGTAAAGATAGTACATCTCCGCGTTGCCTATGAGCTGCACCCGCTTTGGAGAAAATTTTTCATAAAAGCCCGTAAACTGCAAGCCGGGCCGGCTTATCTCTGGAGTCTGGAAGCTTATGCTCCCGCTGCCCGGCTCAAGGGCAGTTATCTCAAGCTCGCCGCATATTTCCCTTACGCTTACCTCTACCGCCATACTGTCCTCCGTAAAGCTATACCTTACCGTTTATTATGCATTCGATGAGCCGTGCCACCCCGAAGTCCGCGCACGAGGGTATCACAAGATCCGCAGCTTCCTTTACCTCCGGCTTCCCGTTATCCACTGCGCAGCCGAGGCCCGCCCAGCGTATCATCTCCAGATCGAGCGAATTATCGCCCACCGCCACGGTGTCCTTTTGGGCTATGCCAAGGTATCCCGCCACCCATTCAAAGCCGGCGCCCTTGTGGGCGGCAGGGTTGTTGAACTCTATAAAGCCCTTGCTGGAGCCGGATACCTTTAGCTTTCCCGCGTATTTTTTCTGAAACTCCGGTATAAGCCTCTGCGCCTTCTCGTCGGTAGTCATCATGAGGACCTTCGGCACGTTGTACCAGGTCTTTTTCATTATATCCGGATCGTATTCGCAGGGCAGATCCAGCTTTTCGGCGTAGCCCTCCACATAGGGATTGGGTTCTTCGGCTATCACCTTGTCACCCTGATAGATATGGGCGTGTATACCCAGTGTCTTCGCCTCCCCGAGAACCTCCGTAACGAGCTCCGGCGGTATCTCATGGGTGTGTAATGCCCTGCCCGTCCTGGGCTCGTTTACCATTGCGCCGCCGTAGTTTATAACGGGATCGGTTATGTCGAGCTGATCTATTATAAGCTTCGAGCCCAGCCATCCGCGGCCAGTGGCCACGGTCACGTGTATGCCGTGCTCCTTTGCCTTTCTTACGGCCTCGATTATCTCATTTGGAACTACCCTCGGGTTGAGGGTTATGGTATCGTCTATATCCAGCGCTATAAGCCTGTACATGTCTTTTGATCGTCCTTTCCTTCTTCTTGCCGTTCCTCCGGGTGAAAATGCGCGAATACCTTTTCCGCCGCGGGCTTGCTCATTCCCTTTGCGCCGCAAAGCTCCTCAATCGATGCGTTTCTTATATTTTCTGACGTTATGAAGGCGTCGAAAAGAGCCCGCTTACGCTTTGGGCCTATGCCATCTATGCCGTCCAGCTCCGACATCAGGGCGTTTTTCGCCCTGAGGCTCCTGTGATAGGTTATAGCAAACCTGTGAGCCTCGTCCCTTATGCGTTCCAGTATGTGCAGCGCCGGATCCCTGCGTGAAAGGCGTATGGGCTCCTCCTTATCCGGCAGTATTATATCCTCGTTCTGCTCCGCAAGGCCTATGGCGGGGATATGTGAAAGGCCAAATTCCTCCAGCACCTCAAGCGCCACGTTGAGCTGCCCCCTGCCGCCGTCCACCACCAGAAGGTCGGGCAGGCGCGTGAATTTCTCGTCGCCGTCCTTCGCCCTTTGGAAGCGCCGCGTAAGCACCTCCCGCATCGCCATGTAATCGTCGCCGTTGACCTCCTCCTTTATTCGGAAGCGGCGATATTCCTTTGGCGCACTCTTGCCGTTTATGAACACCACCATGCCGGATACGGTATCCCTTCCGCGTATGTGTGAGTTGTCGTAGCACTCCATGCGCCCGGGTATCTCGTCCAGGCCTATTATCTCGCATAGCCGCAGCATTGCGCCCTCGCCCCGCTCCCAGCTCCTGTGCTCCAGCTCCCGCGCCTTTTGTATGGCTTCAACGCCGTTCCGATAGGCCATTTCGGCAAGCTTTTTCTTTTCGCCCCGCTGAGGACAGGTTATCTCCACCTTGCTTCCACGGTTCTCGCTTAGCCATTCGGACAGCACCTCCTTCTCCTCCGGCATGTCCCTCACCACTATCTCCTTTGGCACAGGCGCGCCGTCAGCGTAGTGCTGCTTCAGGAAGGAGGCCATTATCTCGCCCGTGGTCTCTCCGCCGCAGGCTATGCTCATGCTCTCGGCCCAGATTATCTTGCCGCCCCGCTCGAACAGGGCGAATACCACCGAGTCTTCCTGATCCTTCACGAATGCGAATATGTCCCGTTCGCTGCCGGTAACGGATATGGCCTGCTGCTTTTCCGCAAGGCTCTTTATGGCCTTTATCCTGTCCCGAAGCTGGGCTGCCTTCTCGTATTCCATATTTTCCGAGGCAGATTGCATCTGTTCAGTAAGCAGCTCGATTATGGGGCCGGTATGCCCCTCAAGGAACCTGCTTACGCTTTCCAGCAGCCTGTGGTATTCCTCCCGGCTGACCTTGCCGCTGCACGGGGCGCAGCACTTGCCCAGGTGGTACATGAGGCAGGGGCGCTCATTGCGGGCGATGGCCTTATGGATATCCTTTTTGCAGTGCCTGACCGGAAATATATCCCGTATGGCCGTAAGCGCATCCTTCAGGCTCAGGCTCGAAAGATAAGGGCCGAAGTACTTCGCGCCGTCCTTTTTGACCTTGCGCACGACTTCAAACCGTGGAAAATCCTGCTTTGTATCCAGCCTTACATACGGAAAATGCTTGTCGTCCTTTAAAAGAATGTTATAACGCGGCATGAGCGCCTTTATGAGATTGCTCTCCAGCGTCAGCGCCTCTGTCTCGTTCGATGTTATGATATACTGAAAATCCTCGATATGGGAAACCATGGCCTCCACCTTGGGAGGCTTCGGGGTATGCTGAAAATACTGCCGCACCCTGTTTTTGAGGTTCACGGCCTTGCCCACATATATTATCTCGCCGCTGCCGTCGTACATCTTATATACGCCCGGTTCGTCAGGCAGCAGTTTTAATTTTTCCGCTATGATATCATTCATGGAAGCTTCCCCCCATAATGATTATATCATTTATATAACCCTGGGTCTATCTGAAAAACCTTACCCTGTCGTCAAAAACGCGAATGAGGTTATCGTAAAGCTCCGCGCTCCTGCCCCCCGAAAGATCGTATACCGTAATACGATCCGGAGAAAGGCCTACCAGTACGCTCATTATTCCCTCCTCGCTGCACTGTTCGTAATCTATCCTCACGTCGTTGTCATCTGTGAAGGTACAGCTGCCGTCGGGATTGAGTATCACATACACCTCGCCCGCGCCCGATGAACGCAGCTTTACGAACGCGGACAGCACTTTGAGCAGCTCGGTATACTCGTCGTTGAGCAGCATCTCGTCAGCTGCGGCGTATACGCATCTCTCCCACTGTCTGCGGTAGTCCTGCATTCGGAAGCGTATATACCCTTCGAGAGAAAGGTAGCTGTTGCCCTCAAAGTAATCCATCAGCTCGCCCTGCAATTTTTCCAGGCCTGAGGCCCGCTTTGCCATGCATATGGCCTCGGGCAGCACAGCCTTTTTTTCCTCCAGCGTAAGGGGCAGCCCGTTTACCATATAGGCTATCTCAAACTGGGCAAGATCCATGAGCAGCAGCTCGGCTACAGCCTCGCACCACTGCGCAAGCTGTGCCCCGCCCTCTATTGAAGCCTCTGCAAAGCCACGCCCGCACTCGGGTGAGATACCGCCGCCCAGCCTGTCGAGCCGCCGCTCCATGAGCCTGCCTATATCCGCCTCGTATTTCGTAGTGCCCACCGAGCACACCGCCATAGCACCTTACTCTCCTTATCCCGCTATACCTGCATCATATGCCGGGCTTTCCCTATGGGTTCCCGCTCATATCAGCCGCGCTTTTTTCGGCGCACGAGCATATTATGTGTATAATCAGGGCTTTGACCTGCCAGTAATTTTTCCCATAGCCGCCCTTGACAAAGGTACCGGACGGGCATATAATCAATTCATATTTTATATTTTATCGTGGGTCGATACGGGTTAAGTACCAACGCAAAGGCACCATCAAGAGAGAGAGGGTCGCTGGCTGAAAGCCCTTTTATGGCGCGGCGCTTGGGAATACCGCCCCGCTACTGCGGTTCGCTTTGGGCGCGATACAGCCCCTATAAAGTGGGTTTTATGCCAATTAGGGTGGAACCGCGGATAACCGATATGTTTGAATTTGTCCGTCCCTTGCTTCGAGCTTGGGGCGGGCATTTTTATATTATCCGCAAAGCCTGATTTACATCATATAAGGAGGAACACCATGAATATCACTTTTCCCGATGGCTCCGTAAAGCAATACGAAGACGGCATGACCGCCCTTCAGATAGCTGAGTCCATCAGCCCCCGCCTCAGGAAAGCCACACTTGCCGCCGAGATAGACGGCAGCAGGGCGGACGCCTTCCGCCCCATCGCAGGCGACCACAGCATTAAGCTCCTCACCTGGGAAGATGAAGACGGCCGCTGGACCATGCGCCACACAGCCGCCCATATACTTGCCCAGGCCGTAAAGCGGGTACATCCCGAAGCAAAGCTGGCCATCGGCCCCGCCATTGACACCGGTTTCTACTATGACTTTGACGCGGAGCCCTTCACTCCGGAGGATCTCGAACAGATCCAGAAGGAGATGGAAAAGATAATCGCCGAGGCGCTGCCCCTTGAACGCTTTGAGATGCCCCGAGCCGACGCTATAAAGTACTTCGAAGAAAAAGGCGAGCCCTATAAGGTAGAGCTTATTCAGGATCTGCCCGAGGACGCTATAATAAGCTTCTACCGTCAGGGAGACTTTACCGACCTGTGCGCCGGCCCCCACGTTGAAAACACCGGCAAGGTAAAATTCGTAAAGCTCATGAGCGTTGCAGGCGCATACTGGCGCGGCAGCGAAAAAAACAAGATGCTTCAGCGCATATATGGCACCGCTTTTGAAAAGAAGGCCGACCTTGAGGAGTACATCACCCGCATCGAGGAGGCCAAGAAGCGCGACCACCGCAAGCTGGGCAAGGAGCTCGGCCTGTTCGCCCTCATGGAGGAGGGCCCCGGCTTCCCCTTCTTCCTCCCCAAGGGCATGGTGCTGCGCAACACCCTGCTCGAATACTGGCGCGAGGTGCATAAGCGATACGGCTATGTGGAAATCTCCACTCCTATAATTCTCAATCAGGAGCTGTGGCACAGGAGCGGCCACTGGGATCACTACAAGGACAACATGTACACCACCGTAATAGACGGCGAGGATTACGCGATAAAGCCCATGAACTGCCCCGGCGGCATGCTTGTCTACAAGCTTGAGCCCCATTCCTACCGCGAGCTGCCCCTGCGCATGGCTGAGCTCGGCCTCGTACACCGCCATGAGCTTTCCGGTGCGCTCCACGGTCTGTTCCGCGTTCGCTGCTTCACCCAGGACGACGCCCACATCTTCATGACCTGGGATCAGATGGAGCATGAGATACAGAACGTCGTTCGTCTGTTTGACGAAGTTTACTCCACCTTCGGCCTGACCTATCAGATCGAGGTTTCCACCATGCCGGAGGATCATATCGGCGAGAAGGAGACCTGGGATTTTGCCACCGATACCCTCAAGAAGGCTATAGAGCACATGGGCAAGAGCTACGTCATAAACGAGGGCGACGGCGCCTTCTACGGCCCCAAGCTTGACTTCCATCTTTCCGACTCCCTGGGCCGTACCTGGCAGTGCGGCACTATCCAGCTGGATATGCAGATGCCCGAAATGTTCGATCTTGAGTACGTAGGCGAGGACGGCCAAAAGCACCGCCCCGTAATGATACACCGCGTCGTATTGGGCTCCATCGAGCGCTTCATAGGCGTTATCACCGAGCACTTCGCAGGCGCGTTCCCCACCTGGCTGGCTCCCGTACAGGTGAAGGTGCTGCCCCTTACCGACCGTACCGCCCAGGTATGCGACAATATCGCTTCCGAGCTTGACGAGCTTGGTCTGCGTGTAGAGGTTGATCACCGCAACGAAAAGCTGGGCTACAAGATCCGCGAAGCACAGCTCCAGCGTATCCCCTATATGCTGGTCGTAGGCGACCGCGACGTTGAAAACGGCGTTGTATCCGTCCGCTCCCGCAAGGGCGGCGACCTGGGCGCAATGACTCTCGACGCCTTCAAGGAAAAGATACTGGAAGAAGTAAAGACCAGAGCCCGTGACTGATGCGCGCATAGGCATGATTGGCTCAGGCGGCATTGCCGCTTGAGCCAGTTTTTTATGTTTAGCGCATATTTTTTTCAGCTGAGGTGCTCCTGCATTATTGCTATTTCCGCCATAATAAAGCATTATAGTGTTAATTACATAACATATTGACTCAGTAAATAATCGCGATTATAATCTAAATCAAGGAGGGGCCCTCATGCGAGAGGATCTTACCCAAAGGCGTTTCATTGAGGAGACCTACCGTATAATATCGACCGAAGGCCGTGAAGCCTTGAGCATTCGCCGCCTTGCGCGGGATATGCACTGCAACAGCGCCAACATCTACCGATACTTCAAGGATCTTGACGAGCTGGTGACGTACGCCTCACTGCGCTACCTTACCGCGTATCTGGGCGACGTTGCGGTGTGTTACGCCAAATCCGAGACTACATACCAGACCCACGTAGCGGTATGGGATTGCTTCTCCCGCCACGCCTTCGCAAACGGCCCAATCTTCGATAACCTGTTTTTCGGCCGCCACAGCCGCATGCTGAACGATATTATCAAGAACTATTACGCCATGTTCCCCGAGGATCTTTCCGGTCTCTCCCCCTCCATCGCCAACATATTCAGCGAAGGCAGCTTCAACAACAGGGACTATCTCATGATATCCCGCTGCGTAGACGAGGGATGGTTCACGGAGGAAGACGCAAAGTTTCTCAACAGCTTCTCCATACACCTTTTTCTCGGATACCTCAAGGAGCTATTGCAGAAGGAACCTTCGGAGAAGCTTTCAAAGAGTTGCCATGACGATTTCATGGCTACTCTTGTCAAGATCATGGATTATTTCCGGCTGAAATAGCCAAATCTATCCAAAATAGCGCCGGGCTTAACCGGCTTTATTTCGGCCAATAACTAATCGCGATTATTTTTGTGAGAGTTTTAACAGGATCATTATAAAATCTCTCACATATTAATACAGGAGGAAAACAAAATGGCTTATACCCCAGAACTGCTCGCAGAAAAGAAGAGAATCGAACAGCATGTGAAGATCGGCAGTGAAGCGCTGTACCTGACCAAGGCCGAGTGCATGGAGAACGGCCCCACTGTGGAAGACACAATAGCAGCCGTACGCAAGACATTTATCGCACACGGCAAAAAAGAATACGAAATGCCCGCCAAGATAGGTGTACACCCTCACGACGACGTATTCTACCACGCTATGCCCGCCTATGTCCCCGGCCAGATGGCGATGGGGTGCAAGTGGATAGAGTGCTACCCCCGCAATCCCAAGGACTGGGGCCTCCCTCAGACCTCTTCCGTTCTGGTGCTCAACGAGCTCATCACCGGATACCCCATGGCCATAATGGACGGCGCATGGGTCACCGCGATGCGTACTCCTGCCGTTACCGCAGTCGCTGCGGAAGCCCTCTGCCCCGATGCGGAATCCTTCGGCATGTTCGGCTGCGGCGTACAGGGTCAGGGCCACGTCCGCTTCATAGTAAAGACCCTGAAGAAGCTTAAGAAGATATACATCTACGACTCTTACGCCCCCATGATGGATAAGCTCATAGAGAATGTCGGCGCCGAAGTCCCCTCCCATATCCAGCTCATTAAGGCTGCGGATCCCAAGGAGGTAGTGGACAATTGCGAAGCCCTGTGTTCCGCAACAAAGATCACCCGTGAGACCTACAACATCGTAAGAAAGGACTGGATACGCCCGGGTCAGACCATATTCCCAATGGATCTGAACAGCTTCTGGGAAGCAAGCATACAGCGGGACGCCGACAAGTATATCGTGGACAGCATAGACGAGCATGAGCTCTTTGCCTCCATGGGCTATTTCCCCGAGGGACTGCCTCACATCGTATGCGAGACCGGCGAGATAATCGCGGGGCTTAAAGAGGGCCGGACCAGCAAGGACGAGATCATTGTCTGCTCTAACATCGGCATATCCGTATTCGATATGGCGGTAGCCAAACTGATTTTCGACAGGGCCCTTGAAAATGGCGCAGGCCGCATTCTGCCCTTGTAATCCCCTCTTTCCACGTTAAGAAAACATTCAGCCCGCATACAGCTTTGTACGCGGGCAGTTTTTATGATATTATATGTAAGATAAAACAGAAAAGGATTGCTTCCGTTTATTATGAAACAGGCAAGAAACTTCCCCGCGGCTACCATAACAAAAAAAGCAGAAAACTCCCTCCGTCTGGGCCACCCATGGGTATATGACGCCGAGGTGCTTAATCTTGAAGGCGAGCCCGAAAACGGCTCTCTTGTAGACGTATTTTCTGAAAAGGGATCTTATCTCGGCACTGGCTTTATAAGCTACAAGAGCAAAATACGTATACGCCTCCTTTCCTCAAACGCAAACGAGACCTTCGGAGATGAGTTCTTTGCCCGCAGGATACAGTACGCCCTCGCATACAGAAGGACCGTAATGGGCCCTACTGACTATCACTGCTGCCGCCTGGTATTCGGTGAGGCGGACGGGCTGCCTGGCCTTACCGTAGACCGCTATGAAAACATCCTCGTCTCTCAGGTTCTCTCCATAGGTATGGAAAGGGTAAAGGATACCGTATACCGCCAGCTCGTAAAGCAGCTCGCACAGGAAGGCGTAGGCATCGCCGGCATATTCGAGCGCAACGACGTAGCTATCCGTGAGCTCGAGGGCCTGGATAGAGGCAAGGGCTGGTACTTGGCTGATTATCTGCCCCAGCCTCCCTCCCCTATCACCGGGATAACCGAAAACGGCATACAGTACGAGGTAGATGTGGAGAACGGGCAAAAGACCGGCTTTTTCCTTGATCAGAAATACAACCGTCAGGCCGTGGCCAAGATAGCCGCAGGCAAAAAGGTGCTGGACTGCTTTACACACACCGGTTCCTTCGCCCTGAATGCAGCATTGGGCGGCGCTGATCGCGTAACCGCCGTGGACGTATCCGATACCGCCATAGAGATGGCAAAGCTTAACGCAAGGCGCAACGGCCTTATTGACAAGATGGATTTCATCGCGGCAGATGTATTCGACCTTCTGCCTGAACTTTGCAATAAACATGCAAATTATGACTTCGTCATACTGGATCCCCCAGCATTCACCAAGAGCCGCAAGGCCATAAAGGGGGCGGAACGCGGCTATAAGGAGATAAACTTCCGCGCAATGAAGCTGCTGCCCCGGGGCGGCTATCTTGCCACCTGCTCCTGCTCGCATTTTATGGATAACGAGCTGTTCATTAAGATGGTGCAGTCCGCAGCGCGGGACGCAGACGTTTCCCTGAAGCTCATAGAAGCCCGGAGGCAGTCTCCGGACCACCCTACGCTTATGAACGTACCCGAAACTGATTATCTTAAATTTTACCTGTTCCAGCTGGTGTGAGCACACTTGCCGCCCCTCGCACATACCTTGACAGTATAAAGCGCGGAAAACGCGCGATATCAGCGAGGTGCAAAAATGAGAATATTACAACGTGGCGACACCGGCAACGACGTGCGTACCGCCCAGACCGCCCTCATCCGTGCGGGGTATGCCCCGGGCAGAGCAGACGGCATATTCGGTTCCAACACAGAGCGCGCGGTGAAACAGTTCCAGCGGGTGCTCGGGCTCAGGCAGGACGGCATAATCGGCCCGCGGACATGGGAATTTTTACAACCCTTCGCCCTTGAGAGCGACCCTGATGTGCTGCGCAGGGGCAGCAGGGGCAATATGGTAAGGATTCTCCAGCAGGCGTTGGAGGCTTCCGGCAACTCCCCAGGTACCATAGACAGCCTTTTCGGCACAAAGACCCAGGCGGCCCTGCGCGCCTTCCAGCGCTCGGCACGGCTGCCAGAAACCGGCGTGGCCAACAGGGATACATGGCTGGCCATAGCCCCCTTCATCAATTACGACAACGTATACCTAAGGCGCGGCGACAGGGGTATGCTGGTGGTAATACTGCAAACCGCCCTGTACAACGCCGGCTTCGATCCCGGCGCCATAGACGGCGTATTTGGCACGCGTACCCACAACGCACTGGTGGCCTTCCAGAGGGCAAAGGGCCTTTCTCCTGACGGCATAGCGGGCAGGCGTACCTGGGCGCAGCTCAGGCCCTACCTTTCCGGCGGCGTTATGACATACGTCATCAGGCCCGGCGATACCCTTTCTTCCATAGCCCGGCGGTTTAACACCACGGTGGAGGAGCTCGTGCGTCTCAACAACATTGCCAATCCGGATCTTATCATCGCCGGCGAAACGCTGCTCATTCCTGCGTAAGGCGCAGCAAAAAGAGAAGGCCTATCGGCCTTCTCTCAGAGTGTCAAAAAAGTGGCTGAACGCCACTTTTTTGAGTTTTACGGGTTTTGCCTCTCGCATTAGCTCCCGGGCGGCAAAACCCGCAAAGTACGAAAACCTCTGGGTTTTCATCCGTTCTGACGCACATGTCGTCAGAGCCGGATTAAACATAAGGGGCTGCGGCCCCTTATCAACCCCTGGGTTTTTCGACAGTCTCAGAGAAGGCCTATCGGCCTTCTCTTTTATATTATTGCGCATTATTCGCTTTTACTCTCGTCCTTTTTTCTGTCTATACGGCCATAAATGCGCACCGCATCATATATCCTGTCCGCAAGGCTGTCCGTCAGCTCGCCGCTTAGAAGCCTCCATTCCCAGTTTCCGCCGAGAGTGCTGGGCTTGTTCATGCGGCAGCCCGCACCAAGCTCAAGGTAGTCCTGTATCTGCGCCACGAAAAGCCGCGCAACCGAGCCCATTCCTCCCCTTATCATGCCCCAGTTGAAGCCCTCTTCTTTATTCAGCCCGAGGTACTTTTCACAGTAAGCTATATCCTCCGGGGCAGCCTCCTCGCGCCATAGGGCTATGGGGCTGTTGTCGTGGGTACCCGTATAACAGGTGCAGTTCTCGATATAGGCGTGAGGCAGATATCCGCTGGAATCGCGGGAATCGAAGGCAAATTCCAGCACCTTCATGCCGGGAAAGCCGGATTCCTTCAAAAGCTTTTCCACATCGGACGTTGCATAGCCCAGATCCTCCGCTATGAACTCAAGGTTGTGAAACCATCCCTTCAGGGCATTGACCAGCGCTATGCCGGGGCCGGTGCGCCATTTGCCGTTTTTCGCGGTGGTCTCGCCATAAGGCACAGCCCAATAGCTTGCAAGGCCCCTGAAGTGGTCTATGCGGATAACGTCATACATCTTGCCCGCGCCATCTATACGGCGTATCCACCAGCCGAAGCCGTCCGACTGCATTTTATCCCAATCGTACAACGGATTGCCCCAGAGCTGGCCTTCGGCGCTGAAGTCGTCCGGCGGCACCCCGGATACTTCTACCGGCAGGTTCTTCTCGTCCAGCTGGAAGAATTCGGGCTCCGCCCACACGTCAGCGGAATCCATGGCAACGTATATGGGTATGTCGCCTATTATGCCTATGCCGAGGTCGTTTATATATGCCTTCAGCTTTGTCCACTGCTCAAAGAACAGGTACTGGATGTAAGTGAAAAGCTCTATATCCTCCCGGAGCAGCTCACGGTATTTCGCCATTGCCGCGGGCTTTCTCAGGCGTATATCCTCATCCTCCCACTCCGTCCATGACTTCATGCCGAAATGGCGCTTGAGCGCCATGAACAGTGCGTAATCCGCCAGCCACCGGCTGTTTCGTTCGATAAAGGCGTTTACCTTTTGCTTATCCCTCTCCCAGCCGCGTTCTTTTGCCCTTGAGAGCACGTCAAAGCGGCTTTCGTATATCCGGCCGTAGTCCACATACCGCGGTTCGGTACCCCAGTTTATGCCGGCTATCTCATCTTTTCTGAGCAGACCATCCTCTGCGAGCATATCCAGATCGATGAAATAAGGATTGCCCGCGAAGGTGGAGAAGCTCTGATAGGGCGAGTCGCCGTAGCTTGTGGGGCCAATCGGCAGCATCTGCCAGTAGCGCTGCCCCGCCCGGTAGAGAAAATCTGCAAATTCGTATGCCGCCTTGCCCATGGTGCCTATGCCATAGGGTGACGGCAGCGAGAATATTGGCATCAATATGCCGCTGCTGCGTTTCATTATAGCTTGTAGTCCTTTTAGAGATTCAGTTTATTTTATCCCTTTACAGCGCCTGCCGCAACGCCCTTTATTATGTACTTCTGGCAAGTCAGGTAGAACACTATTACAGGCACTATGCTCAGCATTATAAGGGCCATGGTTGCTCCAAGATCCACAGTGCCATAGCTGCCCTTGAGGTACTGTATATGTATTGGAATGGTGCGGTATTTATTTATATCCAGCACAAGATACGGCAGGAGGTAATCGTTCCATACCCACATTATCTCCAGCACACCGACGGAAATCATTGTAGGCTTGAGCATGGGGAACACCACCCTGAAGAAAGTACGCAGGGGGCCGCAGCCGTCTATGGCCGCAGCCTCTTCTATTTCCAGCGGCAGCGCCTTTACAAATCCCGTAAACATGAACACCGCCAGGCCCGCGCCAAAGCCGAGATACACTATGGGGATTGTCCAAGGGGTATTCAGCTTCAGCGTATCCGCCGTCTTTGCCAGCGTGAACATCACCATCTGGAAGGGCACAACCATGGAGAATACGCAGAGGTAGTACACTATCCTGCTGAACAGGCTGCCCACCCGTGCGATATACCATGCGGCCATAGAGGTGCATATAAGTATCAGCATCGAGGATACGATGGTAATAAACAGGCTGTACAGGGCGGATTTCACGAAGGGATAGTTGCCAAAGGTCATGCCGGTCTTATAGTTGTCCAGCCCTACGAAGGACTTGGCGTTTGGCAGGGCAAAGGTTTCCATATTCACGTATGAATTGGACTTCAGTGAGTTTATGAGCACCAGCATTATGGGCAATACGTAGAATATCGCTATCACCGCAAATGTGAAGGTAAGTATGCGCTTGCTGCGCTGCTCCTGCGAGAGGGTCTCAATGTGCTTGGACATTACTGCTGCACCTCCTTTGAACGGGTGGACTTAAGCTGTACAAGGCCAATCGCCGCCACCAGTATGAAGAACAGTACCGCCTTGGCCTGGCCTACGCCGCGGGAATTGACGTTAGTGCTGTAGAAGGAATTGACTATGTTCAGCGCGAGCATCTCGGTGGTCTTTACCGTCAGCCCGCCCGCCTGCATTATGAAGGGGCGCCCCGCTGTTAGCGCGAGGTTCTGGTCAAAGAGCTTAAAGGAGTTAGTCAGCGTCAGGAAGGTACAGATAGTGATTGAGGGCATAACGTTGGGTATGGTGACGCGCCACAGCGTCTGCCACTTTGTGGCGCCGTCTATTTTGGCTGCCTCCAGCATATCCTCCGGCACAGACTGCAAGCCGGCTATGTATATTATCATCATATAGCCTATCTGCTGCCAGCACATGAGGATTATCAGTCCCCAGAAGCCATACTTCGTCTCCAGCAGTATGGAGGTGCCGTAATGGGTAAGTATGCCGTCGAATATCATGCTCCAAATATAGCCCAGCACTATGCCGCCTATCAGGTTAGGCATGAAGAACACGGTGCGGAACAAATTAGAGCCCTTTATGCCCTGTGTCAGCACATAAGCTACCGCAAAAGCAAGCACGTTGATTATTATGAGGGAGACCAATGCGAATATGGCCGTATACCAGAAGGCATGCATGAACGACGGGTCCGCAATCGCCTTTGCATAGTTGGTCAGCCCCACCCACGTCCATTTGCTGGTGGTCTTGAATTTACAGAAGGATAAAAACAGTCCCTTACAGAAGGGGTAAAGGAAGCCCACGCAGAACGCTGCGAATGTGGGCAGCAGGAAAAGCCAGAAATAGCGCTGTATCGGCCTGCGGATAAGTATGGAGTTCAGCGCTGCATTATCCCGCTTGCGTTTCCAGAATCGCATAATGATATCTCCTCTCGTTAATATAACCTGCTGTTTATGTACAGGGACCCTGCCCCGCCGCTTTCCGGGGAAAGGTCTCCGTACATTCCCCGTCCGCAGGAGAACGCTTAAACGGAAATCTTCAAAACAGGGCGAGCGGAAGCCGCTCGCCCCGTAGTGTTTTACAGAGTGATGGTTGCTGTTAATTAAGCAGCGTGCTCGGCAGCGTACTGAGCGGCCCAGCCGTCTACGAAAGCAGTCTTTACATCGTCCCAGCTGCCGCCTGTAACGTACTTGGACAGAGCATCGACAACGCCTGCGCGCCAATCCTCAACAGCGGGAGTGTAGTTGAATGCCCAGGTCACTACATAGTTGCCATTGGTGATGTAATCGTTTGCCTGCGCAAAGAATACGTTCTCGGGGGTCTTTGCGGACTTGAAGGGGCAGGGACCGAACTCCTCGGCCAGCATGGTGGTGCCCTCCTCAGAGGTTACTACCCACTTCATGAAGTCCAGAGTAGCCTGGATGTTCTCTTCGGAAGCTTCCTTGTTTACGGACCAGCAGTTCTCGGTGCCGCAGCAGAGGCCAGCCTTCTCCTCGCCCTCAACGCCGCAGTAGATGGGGATCATGGCCAGATCCTCGGGCTTGAGACCGGCTTCTACGAGGCCGGCATACTCCCAGGTACCGTTCTGATAGAATACGGCCTTGCCCTCCTTGAACTCACCGCTGGACATATCGCTGGTAGCGGTTATAAGGTCAGCGCCGGTGGTAGCGGTATCGGTGGTGTAGAGATCCCAGATGGCCTTGTAGTTGTCAAGATACTTGCCGGTAATGGTTGCGGGCTGGGCAGTTACGTTGTCATCACGGAACTCGTAGAACAGAGGCATATTGGCGAGGTGGCCGGAGAACCTCCAGGAGGAGGAGCCGTCAAGACCGGCGGAGCTGAAGGCGTCGAAGCCCAGCTCGGCGGCACGGGCATGTATATCATCGGCGACAGCCTTAAGGGTCTCAAAGTTGGTGATCTCATCGATGGAGTGGCCGGCCTTCTCCAGCAGGGCCTTGTTTACGATGATGCCGAAGGCCTCATAGCAGTAACCGGCGGCAAGCACTTCGCCGTTCTCACCAAAGAGGTTGAAGTCATCGGTGGTCATTTCCTTGTAGAAATCGGTATCCTTCAGATCGAGGCAGTATTCGCCCCAAGTATTCAGAGCGCCCTGGTTACCGCACTGGAACAGTGTGGGAGCCTCGCTCTTGTCCATCTCGGAGGTCAGAGTGGTCTGATAATCGCCGGAGGCGGCGGTAACGACCTTTACGGGTACTCCGGTGAGCTCGGTATACTTCTTAGCCAGCTCCTGCCAAGCGGCGTCGGCCTCGGGCTTGAAGTTGAGGTAATAGACGGAGCCTGCGGCGGCGGGCTTGTCGGAGGTCTCCTCCGCGGGCGCAGCGGCGCCTTCCTCGGCGGGCTTAGTCTCTTCCGCAGCGGGTGCGGAGCAGGCTGCCATCGCGAATACCATGGCGACGGTCAGCAGCAATGCCAAGAACTTCTTCATTTTTGTTATCCTCTCTTTTTTATATCATTTTCGCGCGGCAAAAACCGCGCAAATTTAATTCATGTCCTTTACCGAAGCGCCCCGGCGGAGCTTTGTCTCCAGCGTCAAATGCCTGTTTTCTCCCCGGCCCTCTATCATGTCGAGAAGTATTTCCACGCTTTTCTTTCCCATCTCATGCATTGGCTGGCATAGGGTGGTAAGCGTAGGCTGTATATAGTCGGATACCGTCAGGCCGTCGATAGCTATTACCGAGCAGTCCTCGGGCACCCGTTTGCCCCCCTCCCGGAGGGCCTTCATGGCGCCTATGGCCATGTCGTCCGCTATTGCGAATACCGCGGTAAAGTCGGGGTTTCTGTTAAGCTGCTCCTTCATTGCAGCGTAGGCGTCTTTTATGTTAAAGCTGCCCGCCGAAACCACAAGGCTTTCATCAAAGGGCAGGCCGTGCTCCTCAAGCGCCCTCCTGTAGCCGCGATAGCGGAGCTGGCTTATGGACCAGTCGTCAGGCGTGGATATCAGCGCCGCAATGCGCCTGTGCCCATTCCTGTAAAGCTCGTTTACAGCCTTGTATGCTTCATCCTCGTCCGCTATAGACACCGAAGAATACTCGTCGTCGTCAAGGTTGCCGTAGCGGTTGGTATATGAACAGCACACGAAGGGTACGTTGAGGAGCTTTATCCGCTCCTTTGTGTAGTCGTGGCAGCCGCCCAGGAACACTATGCCCCGAAGGCGCTTTTCTCTCTCCATCTCTGCGCCACACTTAACCTCGTCGTCACAGGAGGCTATGTGGCGCATCACCATGGTATAGCCCGCCGCGTCTATACTTTTTTCTATGGAACGGATAATGTCTGTATAAAAGGAGTTGGATACGCCGCGCACCACAAGACCTATGGCATCGGACCTGATCTTCACCAGATCCCTTGCGCTGTTGTTGGGAATGTAATTTGAGCTTTGTATTACGGCATTTACCCGGCTTCTGCAAACCTCGCTTACATCCGGTCTGTTGTTCAGTACGCGGGAAACGGTGCTTACACTTACGCCGCTGAGTTTTGCGATATCTTTTATAGTCATTTTAAGCGCCGCCTGTTTTGAGGTTTGCTGAAACGGTTGCTGAAAACCTTACCGGTAACGTTACCGGAGCTTTACGATATGTATTATATATACTATTCTGTTCAAAGTCAATGCTAATTCCTCAAAAAAATATCAAACTAAAAGGGCGGCCCGATGGCCGCCCTAAGACTGTCGAAAAAGTTGCTAACCGCCACCTTGGCGAGACCCCGAGCAGGGGTTAACCCTGCCCGAACACCTTTTCTATGCCGTACATTCCGGAAAGCACCGCCCAGTTGGGCCGATACAGTGTATTTATGTTCCAATAGCTCACGCCGCCAAGGCCATACTCACTCACCAGCTTCAGCTTAGCTTCTATGCTGCGCGGATCCTCAAACCAGGCGATATGTTCCGTTCCGGCGCTGTCGTAATACCTGAAGAAAGGCGATTGTGCCGTATCGTCAAAGCGTATATCGGCGTATTGGCTATATGCGGTTTGCGGTATCTCAGACAGGGACAGCGGCCGCGCGGCAGTCCCCTTTTTGTAGGGTAGTGTCCAGCTATAGCCGTAGTTTGCCATGCCCATCAGTATCTTTTCCGGAGGCATCTCCATGACTGCATAGTCCAGCACCTGCCGTACCTTGTCTATAGGCGCCACCGCCATGGGCTCCCCGTAGGTATAGCCCCACTCGTACGTCATAATTATTACCTTATCCGCGATGCTTCCAACAGCCCCATAGTCGTGGGCGGTATAAAGCAGCCCGGACTGCTCCTGGCTTATCTTGGGCGCAAGGGCAACCGAAAGGCTGTAGCCTACTCTGCGCAGCGCCGCCGCAAAGTCCAACAAAAACTGCGTATAAAGAGTCCTGTCCTCCTCCCTTACATACTCGAAATCTATATTCAGGCCGAAGTAATTGCGGCGATCCAGATATTCCATCACATTCTGTATAAGCTTTGTTTTAACCTCCTCGTCGGCTATCACCGCATGGGCTATGTCCCCGCTGAAGCCGCCGCTCTCACGCTGGTTAGTGAGGGTAAGCACGGGCGCGACGCCGTTCACGTAGCATTTGCGTATAAGCGCCGTATCGTTAAGCTCCGTAATGGTGCCGTCAATGCGGGTCTTCGCGGAAAACACCGAGAGATAGGTGAGATACTGCAGGGCGCCCAGCAGCGCTATATCCGATATTCCGGGGAAGGCGTATCCGTTAACCACAATGCTGCGTTCCCGTATGCTTTGCCCGGGTATCACGAGGGCAAGGCCTACAGGCAGCTTATACGGGTCGCTGAGCTGGTTCGCGGCCACCAGCGCAGAAATCGTCACGCCGTTTTTCTGGGCGATGTCAAACAACGTATCTCCCGGCTTTACGGTATAGATGTACATAATAAAAAAGCCTCCTTGTACAGGTCGTATTTGTATAAACCTATGCGGAAAGCTTTTAGTTGATTACCCGTATATATTTATCTCACGGTAAGGCCAAAGCAGCAGTTGCCGCCGAGAAAGGCGCCGTTCTCATCCACCATGCCGAAGGACTCCAGCTCCGGCATTCTTGCCAGGCGGTTGTTTTCGATAAAGGGCCTATCCTTGCAGAGCAGCGCACAGAAATCCTCATTGGCAAGTATGCGCCTGTAAACATTGCGCATAAAGCTCAGGCTGCCGCCCATTATCACTATCACATACACGTCCTCCACCCAGCCGCCGGAAAGGCCCAAGCCTGAAATATTGTAGCGTGTAAGGCCGGAAAGCAGCTTTTCCATGCAGCCCTTTGGGCCAATATCCATGTTTTCTTTTGGTATGCGCATTCCCAGCGCAAAATGGTCTATGAACATGCGGCGTTTACGTCCTCGCTGTAAATTCTTCTTTGTATTATTACACAATCCCTGGTTTTTATCAAGCGGCGGGCCAAATCGCACAAAAATATGGTATAATTACTTGACTCAACCCGATTGTATTCGAAAGGAATCGTTTTAATATGGCAGATATTACCGCTCTTGGCGAGCTTTTGGTGGACTTTACTCAGGCTGGTTTTTCCCCGGCGGGCTACCCGCTCTTTGAGCAAAACCCCGGCGGCGCACCGGCCAACCTCCTTGCGGCAGCGGCAAAGCAGGGGCTTTCCACCGCCTTTATAGGCAAGGTGGGCGACGATATGCACGGCCGCTTCCTGAAGGCCGCAGCAGAGCGGGCGGGGATCAATACGGAGGGCCTCGTCATGGACCCGGCCGCGGCCACAAGCCTTGCCTTCGTCGCGCTGAGCGACAGCGGCGAGAGGGAGTTCTCCTTCATACGCAATCCGGGGGCGGACACGCTGCTCAGGCCCAACGAATTGAATCAGCAGCTCCTGCGCAATACAAAAGTATTCCACGTAGGCTCTGTCTCCCTTACGGCAGAGCCCAGCCGCTCGTCAACCTGGCAGGCCCTCATCACCGCCAAGTCCACAGGAGCAGCGGTGAGCTACGATCCCAACTACCGCGCCTCCCTCTGGGCCGACGACGCTGCCGCCTGCGACCAGATACGCTCCATACTGCCCATAGTGGACATAATCAAGCTTTCCCAGGAGGAAATGCCTTTTGCCGCAGGCATAGACGACGTGGATACCGCCATAAAGATACTGCGTAAGGAAGGCGTAGCGCTCATAGTCATAACCCTGGGAGCGGGGGGAGCTGTAGTGGCTACCGGAGACCAACAGCGCTCGGTACCCGCCTTCCCATGCGATGCGGTGGACACCACCGGCGCAGGCGACGCCTTCTTCGGCGGTTTCTTAAGCGAATTTGTAAAGAGCGGCAAGAGCGTATACGATGTAAGCATAGACGATATGGTACGTTTCGCCCGTGTGGGCTGCGCCACAGCAAGCCTCTGCATAGGCAGGCGCGGCGGAATACCCGCAATGCCCACTATGGAAGAAGTAACAGAGCTTTTAAACGGATAAGGAGATTACACATGCCGCTTACTATAGAACATCATGCCGTAATGTTCGCGCTGCTGGCAAAGCACGCCATAGAGATTTCAGGTGAAAAGGGGAAAGAAGCCATACTCGCGGGGATGACCCGCTACGGCAACGAGCGTGGCCGGCGCATGGCGCTGAACGCCCTTGAGCGGGGCGATAAGCTCACCGTACTCAACAGCCAGGCATACGGCGAATGGAAGCCTGACTTTCCGGGCCAGATGGAATTCGGCGTAACCTGTGGCATGCCTGTCCTCCATACCTACATATCCAGGTGCGCCTGGTGCGACGCATGGGCAAAGCACGGCCTCACAGAATACGGCAAGTACTACTGCTGCAACATAGACAACGCCTGGTTCCAGGGCTTCAATCCGGAATTCACCTGCACCCAGCTGAACCCGCCCATGAGCTGGGGCGGCGACTGCTGCCGGTTCAGCTGGGGCGAGGGGCTGACCCACAAGCAGATAAAGGCGCTGAACAAAAAGAAAAAGTCCCTGGGCAATGCCTGCATAAAGGACTTTACCTTTCACACCGCCCACATACTGCATACCGTAGGAGACGTGCTTATGGAAGAGCTTGGCAACAACGGCGCTATGGCTGTTAGCCTTGCCAGGTCCGACTATTCGGATATGTTTGGGAAAGATGCCCTTGACTGCCTTGACGGCATATTCTAAAACAGCTCCCTTAATATTAAATCAGTCTGCCCCGGGTTGCTGCCCGGGGCTATTCTTTTTACCTTGGGGTGGTTTCTGTATTTGTATTGCACCATATCCCGCAGTATGGTGTTGTGGGTATAGCCGTGTATTATGCGTATGCGGTAGACCGAAGCGTTTGCCCTGCGCAGCGCCGCGTCTATGGCTATCTGCGCCTGCGTCTGGTTCATGCCGTGTACGTCCACCTCAACTATGCCCGTCATTTATCATTGCCGCTCCCTGAAATTTGCAAAGAAGGCTTTGGTTCGCTCGCTCCTGGGGTTGTTGAACACCTCGTCCGCCGTGCCCATCTCCTCGATGACGCCTTCTGACATAAATAATACCTTATCCGCTACGTTCTTTGCAAACTCCATTTCGTGAGTTACGACTATCATTGTACTGTCGGCGCCCTTCAGGCTCCTTATTACCTTCAGTACCTCGCCGGTAAGCTCGGGATCCAGCGCCGATGTGGGCTCGTCAAAGCAAAGTATATCCGGGTTCATGGCTAAGGCGCGGGCTATGGCAACCCGCTGCTGCTGTCCGCCGGAAAGCTGATGAGGGTAGGAATCCATCCTGCCGCTCAGTCCTACCCTTGCAAGGAGTTCCCGGGCTTTTTTGTCTATATCGGCCTTGGCCTCCTTCATGCTGCCGCGATCGGGGTTCTCCGAGAGCATTAGCTCGGGAGCAAGCTTTATGTTCTGCAGCGCGGTATACTGGGGAAACAGGTTGAAGGACTGGAACACCAATCCAAAGTGCAGCCTCTTTTTACGTATCTCCTCCTCACTTGGGACGGCGTAGGCATTAGAGTCGAACAGCGTTTCTCCGTTTACGGTTATCTGCCCCTCGTCAGGGCTTTCAAGGAAGTTCAGACACCTTAAAAGCGTAGTCTTGCCCGAACCTGAGGAGCCGATTATGGCCAGCACCTCGCCCTTTTCGAGAGAGAAGTCGAGTCCCTTCAATACTTCGGTATCGCCAAAGTTTTTCTTTATGTTTTTTACTTCCAGCATCGGCATAAGCTTACACCCTGAAATAGTCCAGTTTCTTTTCTACGCGGCCAAGGATCACTGTCAGCGCTCCGCAGAATAACAGATAGAACAGCCCCGAGTAGAACAGCGGCCATATGAGGCCTTTTACCGACATGTACTCCTGCGCTATCATTATTATCTCCTTGCATGCGATAACGCGGGCAAGGGAGGTATCCTTTACCAGTGTCATCATCTCGTTTCCAAGGGGCGGCACTATACGCTTTACCACCTGAAGCAGTATGACGTTGAAGAACACCTGCTTCTTGGTCATGCCCAGCACCTGTCCCGCCTCGTACTGACCTCTGGGTATGCTCTCTATGCCTCCCCGGTAAATCTCCGAGAAATACGCGGCGTAGTTGACAGAGAAGGCTATGAGCACCGCGGAAAGCTTGGAGACCGAATTGCCCTCCCATAGCAGGCCGGGGCCATAGTAAACTATCATAAGCTGAAGCATCAGGGGGGTGCCCCGCATTATCCACACAAAGCCTCGGGTAAGCCATGCTATAGGCTTGAACCTGCTCATGGAGCCGAAGGCAATGACTAAGCCCAGCGGCAGCGCCGCGAGCAGGGTCACTATAAATATTATGCAGGAGGTGCCGAAGCCCTCCAGGAGCTTCTGGGTAACGGTAAGCAGCATACTGTCAAAAATCCTTTATTTTCGCAATGTTGGGCAGGGGGTTTCCCTGCCCTTGTTAAGTTGCTCTTATTGTGCTTTATCAGTCAGCCATCAGCGCAAGGCCATACTTGTCGGCAATAGCCTTGAGGGAGCCGTCGGCGATCATCTCGTCCATGGCCTTGTTTACGCTTTCCACAAGGTTGGAGCCCTTGCGGAAGCCTATGCCGTACTCCTCATATGCAAGCTCGATGCCGTCTACTATCTGAAGGTCGGAATAATCCGTACCCTCTCCTACCATAGCCTTTGCCATCACATAGTCCACTACCGCCGCGTCCGCAGTGCCGGCCTTGACTTCAAGAAGCGCGTCAGCCATCTTGGATACGCCCACGTAATTGCATTCCTTAAGTTCTTCACAATCTGCTACGGCGCTCTCGCCGGAGGAGCCGGCCTCGGCAACTATGTTCGCCTTGGCAAGGGAAGCGAGGTCGGTGTACTTGCCGGAGTTCTCGGCCTTTATAACAGCCACCTGCATGTTTTTGCAGTATGCATTGCTGAAATCTATGCTCTCCTTCAGGTCCTCGCGTATAGTAAAGCCGTTCCATATACAGTCAATATTCCTGGCCTTAAGCTCCACCTCCTTGGTGTTCCAGTCGATAACGGTAAACTCAGGAGCAACGCCCAGCTTTTCACATACCGCTTCGGCAAACTCCGTGTCAAAGCCTATGAGCTTGCCGCTGTCGTCATAATAATTCATGGGAGCATACTCGGTGATGCCTATCACCAGCGTACCCTTGTCCTTTACATAGCTCAGGTCGTCATTGGCCGCTTCCTTCTTTGCACAGCCCGCAAAAAGGCAGGTAACCATCAGCATTGCCATAGCAAGTGCAGCGATCTTCTTCATAGTTTTTCTCTCCTTTGTATATCAAAAATATTTTTTGCGTCCTCTTGCTTTAGCACTATATCACTTTAGTGTAATAAAGTAAAGCATTATTTTTTATTTCCCCCTTATTTTTTTCGCAGGCATGGAAAAAACGCCGCAAGTGATATATAATCACTGTGTTTAAAGCTATGGAGGGAGAAGCTATGGAGCAGCGCAAAAAGAACAATCTAAGTGACCTCCTGATGATACACGGAGCCGTGCTGCTGTTCGGGCTGGCCGGCGTAATAAGCAAGGGCATAACCACCGGCTCCATGATGATAACCTTCGGGCGGGTGTTTTTCTCGTCGATAACGCTTTACATTCTGTGCATGGCCACAAGGACCTCCATAAAGCTCAAAAGTAAGTCCGACTTTATGTGGCTGGTCATGACCGGAGCGGTGCTTGCACTGCACTGGTTCAGTTTTATCGAGTCCGTTCGGGTAGCGAGCGTGGCGGTGGGCACCATAACCTTTTCGACCTTCCCTCTGTTCGTTACTTTTATAGAGCCCGTAATGTTCAGGGAAAAGCTAAGGCTGAAAAGCGTCATATGCGCGATCGTCATGCTGATAGGCGTATTCGTGCTGGTTCCCCTGGATGACCTTGCCGGTTTCTCGCCTGCGGGGCTTGCATGGGGTATGCTGTCGGCGCTGACATACGCCCTGCTTTCCCTCATGAACCGCCGCTTCTCAGCCGTCTATCCCGGCAGCGTGGTGTGCTTTTATGAGCAGAGCGCGGCGGCAGTTGTGCTGCTGCCCTTTGTAGCCGTCATGCGTCCTGCCGTCACCGGAATTGATATAACGCTGATCGCCGTATTGGGCGTGTTCTGTACCGCATTCGCTCACTCCCTCTTCGTAAGCAGCCTGCGCCGGGTAAAGGTGCAGACCGCAGGCATCATTGCCGGTATGGAGTCGGTGTACGGCATAATACTGGCGGCGCTGGTACTGAAGATGCCGCCTACCGCGAGGGAGCTCATAGGCGGCGCGATAGTGCTGGGCGTTTCGCTGTATACCACCATTTCAGAAAACAGGGAGGCGTAGCACCTCCCTTTTTTATCAAATCTTTAAATTTTTTTGAATACACTGACGAAACCCGTGCCAAGGCTTTACTTATGTGCTAATATTTGGATATATACTGACGCGGAGGAAGGCGGTACGCTTTATGCGCAGCCGAAATACATTACAAGCAGTGCTGGAAGGCACTCTCATAGGCGCAGCGGGGTTAATACCCGGGGCCAGTGGTGGTATAATGGCCGTTGCTTTCGGCGTTTATCAGGAGGCTCTGGACGCCATAATCGGCCTGTTTTCCAATTTTAAAAAGAGCTTCAGCTTCCTGTGGCCTTACGGCTTGGGTGTTGCCATAGGCGTATTCGGCTGTGCCTTTGCGCTGGAGTGGCTGCTGAAAAACTGGAACATGCCCTTCATGTATATGCTCATAGGCATGGTGCTGGGCGGCATTCCTTCTATCATAAAAGAAGCCGGCAAGCCCTTCTCCTTAAAATACGCCATATGCTCGCTGCTGGGCGCCGTGCTTGTGGCGGCAATAGCCATGCTGGACGACAGGCTCACCGGAAGCGACCCCTGGGAGTACAACTACCTTACGGCGGCCCTGGCCGGCGGAATAATCGCCATAGGCATAGTAATCCCCGGCATCAGCACCTCCTTCATACTGATGTTCATGGGATTATACGAGCCGCTGCTCTCCTCCCTAACGAGGCTTGAACTACCCTATCTCATATGCGCGGGATGCAGCGCGCTCATAGTCGGCGCGCTGTTGGTGGTATTTGTACGCAATATGTTCCGCAGGCACCCCGCCGGTGCGAACTACTGTGTGCTGGGCTTCCTCATAGGCACCACGGCGCTTATCTTTCCCGGCTTCGCACCGTTTTTCACGGAGCTGCTGTATCTCATGCTGGCCGCGATAGGTTTCTTCCTTACTACCATGATGAACAGGCGGACCACCTGACGGTTCCGCTCAACATAAATACTTTGATCGGAGGATGATTTTACTGCAATGAAAAGACGCTTGCTCTCACTTGCTCTATGCCTTGTAACGCTCCTTTCCCTAACGCCCTCTGTGGCCCACGCTGAGGTCCTGTCCGGCTTTACCAGCAAGGTGGATTACGATAATACCGATCCCAACAGGTACAGCATAGAGATAGACCTTGTGAATCAGGTCATAACCGTATACGACCAGAGCGGCAACGCAGTGTTGCAAAGCCTCTGCACCACCGGCAGCGATAAGACTCCTACCGGCAGCGGCAAGTTCCGGTTAGGCGACCTCAAGGAGCGTTTTGGCTACTTCGTAGCTTACGGCGAATACGCCCAGTACTGGACTCAGGTAGTGCGAGGCGTATACATCCATTCCGTAATGTACAAGTCCAAGAAGCTTTCCTCCATGTCCAAATCAGCCTACAATAACCTGGGCAAGAACGTTTCCCACGGCTGCGTCAGGGTGCTGCCCCACGTCGCCCAGTGGATATACTACAACTGCCCACCGGGAACCCTCTGCAACATAGTAAAGAACAAGGCGGCAAACCCCTACCTTGTAAGCCGGCTCAAGAGCACCATACCCGATTACAGCAGCTACCAGCAGCCTTCCGATTCCCACGCCACCCCTTCCGAGGTGCCCGCTACCGTTAAGCTGAACGATGTTCCCGTCCGTTCCGGCTTCTCCAACAGCAAGGATAAGACTGTAGCCAAGCTCAACTATGGAGACCATGTAGAGCTTTTACAGATAGGCGCCGAATGGTGTAAAGTACGCACCCCCGCGGGCAAGCTGGGCTATGTCAAGACCATGTATCTCACCTGCGACCCTGACAACGTGCGCACCACCCAATCCTATGCCGCCACAGGCAAGACCTATATCTACTCCAGCGCCAGCCGCTCCTCCAGTACCCTTACCACCATACCAAAGGGTAAAACGGTAAACGTCACCGAGCAGGCCGGCAGCGGCTGGCTGTACGGAAGCTATAACGGCGTATCCGGCTATATGCGTACAAAATACGTAAAGCTCACCGATACGCTTCTATACCCCAACCCGGACGGCAGCTATCCCGACGGGACCTCCGTCGCCGCCGCGCCTCAATCCCAGACACAGACTCAGACCGGTACAGGATCAGCATCCGCTCCCTCCTCCGGTGCGCGTGTAAAAAGTGGCATCATTGCCAATTTCCGCTCCGGTCCCGGCTCCGAGTACGGCGTTATAGCCGAGCTGGAACCCGGTACCCCTATAAAGATCATCTCCGTAGCCGGCAACTGGTACTTCTGCGAGGTAAACGGCCTTCAGGGCTACCTGCATCCAAGCTGCGTAGTGGGCTTCTAAAGCCGCTTCCTTTTCACCCCGGTGTTTTTCACCGGGGTTTTATTGTTTTTTGGGGCAGTTTTTTCCAGCGCACAAATTTTAAACCTAAAGTTTCGTATTACTTTACAAAAGCCATTGACTTTTATGTCGAAAGGTGTTTTAATTGTACTCGGCTGTTTAGAATACCTAAACTTCAGGTTTATTTACGCCGCGCGCAGACAAGGAGGCGCATCAAATGGTAAACATCGGCGAAAAAATCAGGCGATACCGACAAAAGCTTGGCCTCACACAGGAGGAGCTGGCCGCCCGTACAGAGCTTTCCAAAGGCTTTATATCCCAGCTTGAGCGGGATCTGACTTCACCCTCCATAGCCACCCTTACCGACATACTTGAAGCGCTGGGCACAAACCTCTCGGAATTTTTTACCGAGGCCAGAACTGAAAAGATAGTCTTCACCTCAGAGGACATGTTTGAAAAAGAAGAGACCGAGGCAGGCTACGTAGTACGTTGGCTGGTACCGAACGCCCAGAAGAACTGCCTTGAGCCTATTATGATAACCCTTGAGCCCGGCGGCTCTACCTATGAGGAAAACCCCCACGAAGGCGAAGAATTCGGATTCGTCCTGCATGGAAACGTAGTACTCCACATTGGCGAAGAAAAGTACCGGGTGCGCAAGGGCGACAGTTTCTGCTTCAAACCTGCCAGCGTACACTGGATACAGAATACCGGCAAGACCGGGGCTCGGCTTATATGGGTAGCCACCCCTCCTTCCTTCTAAATAATTTATCGAGGTAACTGCAAATGAGCAAGCATCTGATAGACCTGAAAAACATAACCAAGACCTACGATGATACCGATGTATTAAAGGATATAAACCTCTATATACGCGACGGCGAGTTTCTTACCCTGCTCGGCCCCTCCGGCTGCGGCAAAACTACCATGCTGCGCCTTATAGCGGGCTTTACCCTGCCCGACAACGGCCAGATACTGGTAGACGGCAAGGACATAAGCGGCGTCCCGCCCTACCGCCGTCAGGTAAATACGGTCTTTCAGAAGTACGCCCTGTTCCCCCATCTCAACGTATTCGACAATATAGCCTTCGGCCTTAAGATACAGAAGCTGCCCAAGGACGAAATAGAGTCCCGCGTAAATGAGATGATGGAGCTCGTGAACCTGGCGGGCTACGGCAGCAGGTACATCGACCAGCTCTCAGGCGGCCAGCAGCAGCGGGTGGCAATCGCGCGTGCGTTGGTAAACCGCCCCCGTGTGCTGCTCCTCGACGAGCCTTTGGGCGCGCTGGACCTCAAGCTCCGCAAGGGCATGCAGATAGAGCTCAAGCGCATGCAGCAGAAGCTGGGCATAACCTTTATCTACGTCACCCATGATCAGGAGGAAGCCCTGACCATGAGCGACACCATAGTCGTCATGAACGAGGGCGTCATACAGCAGATAGGTACCCCCGCCGACATATACAACGAGCCCAAGAACGTATTTGTGGCAAAGTTCATAGGTGAGAGCAACATAATCCCCGGCGTCATGCTGGAAGATTACAGGGTGCGCTTCCACGATATAGACTTTGAGTGCGTTGACGCAGGCTTTGGCTGCAATACCCCGGTGGACGTTGTAGTCCGCCCGGAGGATATAGACATAATGCCCCTCGGCAAGACTGCGTTAAAGGGCACCATAAAGAGCGTTCTGTTCATGGGCGTACACTACGAGTTCCGGATAGAGACGGGCAGCTTCACATGGACTGTACACTCCACCGACTACGTTGCGCCGGATACTGAAATAAGCCTCGAGATAGTTCCCGACGCCATACACATAATGCATAAGAGTCTCAAGCACGACGAGCAGGAGCTGCTCACCGAGGACGAGATAGCAGATGCCGCGGCGGCCGCAGAGGAGGAATAACGCCATGAAGCTCAAGCGTCAGGTATTCTCCTATCCGTACATAGTATGGATGCTTATATTCATACTCGTGCCGATGCTCCTCATCGTGCTCTTCGCCTTCAGGTCTGACGAAGGCCTGACACTCGGCAATATCACCTCCGTGCTTTCAAATGAGATATACATGGAGGTGCTTGGTCGCTCCATATGGATAGCCCTCAAGGCCACGGCCATATGTCTCATACTGGGCTACCCCATAGCCTACATACTTTCCACAATGAACAAGCGCAAGGCGGCGATACTCTACGTGCTTTTCATAGTACCCATGTGGATGAACTTCCTGCTCAGGACATATGCCTGGCAGGTACTCCTTGACAGCAACGGCGTTTTAAACACATTGCTGGAGCTTCTGGGTCTGCCCTCCCAGCAGATACTCTACACCGAGGGCGCCGTGATGCTTGGCACTGTGTATAACTTCCTTCCCTTCATGGTGCTGCCCATATACTCCGTGCTGGTAAAGCTGGACCGCTCACTGGTGGAAGCCGCGGCCGACCTCGGCGCAAACCCCATCACCTGCTTTATCAAGGTGGTTCTGCCTCAATCGGTACCCGGCATAATATCCGGAATAACCATGGTGTTCATTCCCGCAATAACCACATTCGCCATTTCCCGCCTGCTGGGCGGCGGCAAATTTCTGCTCTACGGCGATCTCATAGAGAACCAGTTCATAACTCTGGGCCAGTCCGCATGGCCCGTAGGCAGCGCGCTCAGCTTTATTCTGCTTATTCTGGTGCTTCTCTCCATGGCGGTCATGCGCCGTGCGGAGCGTGATTCCGGCGATGAAGGAGGTATGCTCTGGTGAAAAAGCTCAAAAACTTTTTTCGCGGCACTTACCTTGGGCTAATGCTGATATTCCTGTACGCTCCCATCCTTGTGCTGATGGTGTTTTCCTTCAACGGCAGCAAGTCCATGGCGCGATGGGCCGGCTTCTCCTTCAAGTGGTACGAGGCGCTGATGCACGACTCCACCATTATGAACGCCCTCATCGTTACTCTCTCTGTCGCCGTGATATCCGCACTTGTGGCCACCTTCATAGGCACCTTTGCCGCAATAGGCATACATTCCATGAAGAAGCGGCCGAGGGCTGTGGTGGAGAATATATCACGCCTTCCAATGGTCAACCCGGACCTGGTCACAGGTATCAGCTTCATGATGCTCTTTGCGGCAATGGGCATAAAGGGCAGCTATACGAGGATGCTCATAGCCCACATCACCTTCAATATCCCTTATGTGATATTCTCCGTGATGCCCAAGCTGCGCCAAAGCTCCAATCTGCTCTACGAAGCGGCCATGGACCTTGGCTGCACCCCAATAATGGCCATACTCAAGGTAGTTATACCCGACATAATGCCCGGCATAGTATCAGGCTTCGTTCTGGCCTTCACCCTGAGCCTTGATGACTTCGTGGTGAGTTGGTTCGCAACAGACGGCATACAGAATCTTTCTATCTACATCTACGGCATTGCCCGTCGCGGCATAAGCCCCAAGATAAACGCCCTCTGTACCATAATGTTCGTAGTCGTCGTAGCCCTTCTGGTATTCATAAACCTCAAGAGCATAAACGAGGAGCGGGCCGCGGAGACCCAGCGCAAAAAGCTCAGTATCACGCGGTAATAATACCAACAACAGATTTTAAATAAAGGAGATAATACAGTAAATGAAAAAGATAGCCTTTCTGCTGATGATCGTCATGGCGATAAGCCTCTTCGCCGGCTGCGCAAAGAGCGCGGATACCATAACGCTGAACGTCCTCAACTGGGGCGATTATATCGACGAAGAACTCATCACCCGCTTTGAAGATGAGACCGGCATAAAGATCAACTATACTACCCTCGCCAACAATGAGGAGATGCTTGTAAAGCTCCAGCAGGAAGACTGCATTTACGACCTTTGCTTCCCCTCCGACTATATAATCGAAAAGCTTATCGGCATGGACCTGCTCCACGAGATAAACAAGGACAACATACCCAACCTAAAGAACATCGATCCCCGCTTCATGGATCTCGACTTCGATCCCGACAACAAGTACAGCATTCCGTACATGTGGGGCACCGTAGGCATACTCTACAACACCACCATGGTTGACGATCCCGTTAACAGCTGGGATATACTCTGGAACGAGAAATACTCCGGCCAGATACTGATGTACAACAGCATACGCGATACCATAGGCGTCACGCTGATGAAGCTGGGTTACTCCATAAACACCCGAAATGAGGCTGACATCGCGGCTGCCGAGGAGGCGCTCATCGAACAAAAGCCTCTGGTTCAGGCATACCTTGGGGATGAGATCAAGGATCGCATGATAGGCGGCGGCGCAGCGCTGGCGGTAGTTTACAGCGGAGACGCCATGTGGTGCATGGACGCCGAGGACGGCAACCCCGATCTGGCATACGCCTGCCCCGACAGCGGCACCAACCTCTGGTTCGATAATATCATAATCCCTAAGTCCAGCAAGCACACCGCGGAAGCCGAGAAGTTCATCGACTTCCTCTGTGAGCCCGATGTAGCCGCACAGAACGCCGAATACATCGGCTACTCTACCCCCAACAGCGCCGCTCTTGAGCTGATGGGCGCCGGCTACATAGATAATTCCACATACAATCCGGATCCTGCCTACCTTGAAAAGTGCGATATCTTCCACGATCTGGGCGATTTCATAAACGTCTACAACGACGCATGGATGAGGATAATTTCCAAGTAAATGGCAGCAACAAAGCCCCCTCCGTACCGATTCGGAAGGGGGCTTTTATAATGCCCGCGGTTTTACCTGATAGCCGCCGCCCTGTAAAATGCCATGAGCGACGCAGAGATCAGAATGCCGCCTGCTATGTCGGTCATCCAATGCACGCCGGATACCAGGCGTCCCGCTATCGTTACAGCCATTACCGCCGTACAGAGCATCACAGTCGTTTTGCGCAGCGCTTCGGATTTTATGCGCCTTTTGAACTGCCATATGGCGGAGGACATTATGCAGCAGGTAAGCATGGTATGGGAGGACGGGAAGGAAGGCTCAAGACCTGCGCCCATGTCTATTGGCCGATAGTTTACAACTGCCTTTTCAAACAGCACATACACTATTCCAATGGCTATATACAGCCCTGCCAGGGCATATATATCCCGATCCACCCTGCTCAGGCTCCTGCGTTTTATGAACTGCCAAAGGCCAAACAGGCTGAAGCCGCACGCCACAGCTATGGCTGCCATGCCCATCGCCCCGGTTATGTCGTACCATGTCATATTCACGCCAGTCAGCCGGTGAAACGCGCCGTTAAGCGTTGCGAAGCCCACCTCCGACCCCTGCGGGCCTATTGGCTGCACGTCTATTATCTTAAGCGCTGCTATCAGCAGCAGGAACAGCACCATAAGCACTGTGCCGCTTATCAGCTTTGCCCTTTTGATCTTCTTGCTTCTATTGCTCATATCTATGGCCTCCCGTGGTTTATTCTGGTACTTCGACACTTAATTTATTATGTTATATTCGCTACGGCTTGCATATGTCTTCGCCCGCCTCCAGCCGCGCGGCTATGTCATCGAGATCCAACTCCCTGTACATGCTTATCTCGCTATAATTGCGCCACGGGGTCATGTCCGTCCTTATGGAGCTCATGTTCGCCAGCTCGAGGCAGTTCAGGCCGCTCTGCCCCTCTTGGTTGCACAGTACGCAGCAGCCCTTCTTTAGCCATAACAGCGCATACGGGCTTATCCGCAGCCGCCGCGCCAGCCCGTCCATGTGGTCTTTATCCGAATACGTAACCTGCCGCCGCTGTTCTATGGCTACGCTAAGCCGGTCTATATTCTCTATCATTTGATCGTCCGGGCATTTCATTGCGCCATCTTCCGGCAGAGTCAGCGCAGCCAGCTGCATTCCGACTATGCCTTTAAGCTTTTCCAGCAATGCCGCCGTCCGCTTATCTGATAAGAAATTTGCCGAGCGCAGAGCCCAGATGAGGCATTTAAGCTCATCCCTTGAAAGCTCTCCTCTGGCGAGATAGTACCCCGTACCGGTGTGTTTTATGTCGGCGCCATACTGTATGAGCGCGTCTATGTCCCGGTAAATGCCCTTGCGTTCAGCCGTAATGCCCCGCCTTTGCAGCTCCTCCAGCAGCTCAGGCACAGTCATCCTGTGCCGCTCGTCCGTCATTTCCCGGAAAATATCCAACAAATAAAGTGGTTTGAGCTTTGTATTCGCCATATCATACCCCTTACGCCAGCCGCGAAAGCATATTTACTATCATCTCACATACCGCCAGTATGCATACGCATATGTCCACCATCATGGCGGTAAAGGCCTTGCCGCGCTTCTTCTTGGCCCGTTCCCGCGCCTTTATGTCGAAGTACCACACCAGCGCTATGAGCGTACCCGTGGCGCCCGCGAGAAACGGCGTAAACCAGGGCAGCGCCGCCGCGACGCCCGTATGCAGCAGTGCGCCGTCCAACAGCAGGAACAGCCCTATCCCGCCGAAAATATAAGCAATAATTCCCATTTACCCTCCTTGCGCCCAATAGATTATACCATAAATGGTACTTGTAGGAAATACGAAAAGACACGCCATCATCGTTTTACCGAAAATGACGTGTCTGCCTGTTTATCGCGTTATAGTGCCACCGCAAAGTCGGTGGCATCAGGAAAAGCCCTTATGCCTTCATCGCCTCGGCTACCGCCACGGATACCGCCACGGTGGCGCCCACCATGGGGTTGTTGCCCATGCCGATAAGGCCCATCATTTCAACGTGGGCGGGCACGGAGGAGCTGCCTGCAAACTGGGCATCGGAATGCATACGGCCCATGGTGTCGGTCATGCCGTAGGAGGAGGGGCCGGCAGCCATGTTGTCGGGGTGCAGGGTACGGCCAGTGCCGCCGCCGGAAGCAACGGAAAAGTACTTTTTGCCGTTCTCGACGCACCACTTCTTGTAGGTGCCTGCGACCGGGTGCTGGAAGCGGGTGGGGTTGGTGGAGTTGCCCGTAATGGAAACATCCACGCTCTCATGGCGCATTATGGCCACGCCCTCGTTTACGTCGTCAGCGCCATAGCAGCGCACGTTGGCACGCTCACCCTTACTGTAGGCGGTGGTCTTGGTGACAGTCAGCTCGCCGGTGTACTGATTGTACTCGGTCTCGCAGTGAGTGAAGCCGTTGATACGGGAGATGATCTGTGCAGCGTCCTTGCCGAGACCGTTCAGGATAACCTGCAGGGGCTCCTTGCGGACCTTGTTTGCGGTGCGGGCTATGCCGATAGCGCCCTCAGCTGCGGCAAAGCTCTCATGGCCGGCCAGGAAGGCGAAGCACTTGGTGCCTTCGCTCAGCAGCATGGCTCCAAGATTGCCGTGGCCAATACCGACCTTGCGCTGATCTGCTACGGAACCGGGAATGCAGAAGGTCTGGAGGCCTTCGCCTATGCACTCGGAAGCTTCGGCGGCAGTCTTTACGTTTTTCTTTACGGCGATGGCTGCGCCAAGGGTGTAGGCCCATACGGCGTTCTCAAAAGCGATGGGCTGTATTCCCAGCACTATGCTGCGCACGTCTATGCCCTTGGACCTGAGCAGCTCGTCCGCCTCTTCAAGTGATTTGAGGCCATACTGCGCCAGTACGGGGTTGATCTGATCTATTCTTCTTTCGTAACCTTCAAAAGTTGCCATTATCGCGCCCTCCTTATTCCTTGCGGGGGTCGATCACCTTAGCGGCCTCAGCAAAGCGGCCGTAGGTGCCGATGTTCTTCTCGTATGCTTCCTTGGGGTCCATGCCCTTCTTGATGGCTTCCATCATCTTGCCAAGGTGTACAAACTTATAGCCGATGATCTGGTCATCCTCATCCAGAGCTATGCCAAGTACGTAACCTTCCGCCATCTCCAGATAGCGGGGACCCTTCTTCAGGGTGCCGTACATGGTGCCTACCTGGCTGCGGAGGCCCTTGCCCAGATCCTCAAGACCGGCACCAATTGCCAGACCGTCATCGGAGAAGGCGCTCTGACTGCGGCCATATACAATCTGAAGGAACAGTTCCCTCATAGCGGTGTTTATAGCATCACATACCAGGTCGGTGTTCAGCGCCTCCAGAATGGTCTTGCCGGGGAGTATCTCTGCTGCCATAGCGGCACTGTGGGTCATGCCGGAGCAGCCGATGGTCTCCACCAATGCTTCCTGAATGACGCCGCCCTTTATGTTGAGGGAAAGCTTGCAGGCTCCCTGCTGAGGCGCGCACCAGCCCACACCGTGGGTGAAGCCGCTTATGTCTTTAATCTCCTTAGCCTTGACCCATTTGCCCTCTTCGGGTATGGGGGCAGGATCATGCTTTGCGCCCTTTGCAACGCAATACATCTCTTCCACTTCGCGTGAATACTGCATGAAATATCCTCCTTGAATATTAGCTGCCCGATGAGTTGATACACCGGGTCATTCTTTCCTGATTATGATTTTATCACGGAGCGCAATGCCATTACAACCCGAACGGCAAAAAACGCCCGATAATTATTAGGCTCCCCTAAACTTCCCGCAATAACCTGTCTTAATATCACAGCACATAGCACAGGGGTATAACGAGGAATATGGCGGGTACAAAGTCCATCACCTTTATCTTCGTAACGCCTATCATATTCAAGCCCAGTGCGAATATCAGCATACTCCCCACGCAGGTCATCTCCGCCACCACGGCATCCGTCAGCACGGGGGCAAGCAGCCCCGCGAGCAGCGTTATGGCTCCCTGGTATATGAGCACGCTGACAGCCGACAGGCCGACTCCTATCCCAAGGCTTGCGGTAAGCACTATGGCGGAAATGCCGTCCAGAAGCGACTTTGTAAAGAGCATATCGTGACTGCCGGTGAGGCCGCTTTGCAGGCTGCCCACCACCGCCATCGCGCCTACGCAGTATATGAGGCTGGCGGTAACGAAGCCTGCGGAAAGGCCGCTTCCGCCCCTTGCGAGCTTTTCTTCGAGGAGCCTGCCCAAGCGCTCCATTCCGCCGTTTAGGTCAAGCGCCGTTCCTATGGCGCCGCCCGCCGCCATGGCGATTATCATGGCAATGGTCTTTTCCCCCTCCAGCGCGCCGGACATGCCTATATAAATGACGCAGAGCCCTATGCCCTTCATCACCGCGTCCGTCACCCTATCGGGTATGCCGCGCCTGAGCAACAGCCCCGCAGCGCAGCCCAATACTATGGCCCCGGCATTGACTATGGTTCCCAGCATATCCTTCTCCTTTATTTAAGCAAAATCACTTTTATCATACCGATTGATTATACCAATAGTCGGAACAAATTAAAATGACAAAGTTGCGGCTTTTTGCTGATATAATTACTGGTATAATTAACAAATGCCGCGATTGATATAGCGGCACCCATCATGCTATAATTTATATGTAATATGTTGTCGATTCGGGGAGCTTAAATATATATGTCAAGACGCCGTTTTAAACGAGCAAAGCGCAGAAGGCGCAGGCGCAGCCTCAGCGCCTCGGTATGGGGCCCCATACTCAAGCTTTTAGCAGTAATACTGGTCTTTTTGGCGTTGCTTTACGCTATATTTTATGTGGTCATACCCAAGGCGGCAGACTTCATGGGCTGGGATTACAGACCCCCATTTGCCCCCGAGCCTACCCCCGCCCCTACGCCAATACCCACGCCTACCCCCAACCCAATGAGTCTGTATGACTTTACCGGCAGCTCTCAGGAGCTGGTTTTTGACGGCTCATCGAGCTATAAGTGGTTTACCGACCCATACTTTTACAACGAAAAGATGGTAATCTCCGCGGGCAAGCTGGATTCCTCCGGCAAAAACGTGGTGTTCAGGGACATGTTCTTCTTCCACCCAAGCACCCGCATAAGCGAAAAGATAAACCTTACGCCCCAGAACGACCACTTCCTGTTCCCCAAATTCAACGATAAGTGGCTGGTATATCTGGACGGGAGTCTGACCGGCGGTGGCGCCATCATGGCGGTCGATCTTACCGCCTCCCCTCTGAAGACAGTAAAGGTCAAGGACATATACTCCGGCCAGCCTGAGCCCTTCCTGTCGGGCAATTATGTGGCCTTCACCGACCGCACCGGCACCAATAAGGACAAGCTGTTCGTATACGACCTGACCACCATGGAATCCACCGTAGTGGCCATGTTCTCGAGCTCGGTATATGGTCAGAGCAAGCCCTTTTTGTCAAACGACACGCTGATATGGGCGGATTCCGCCACCTCCGACGGCAACTCGGACACCAGCGTGATACGCTACATAAACCTCAATGAATCCTCAATAAAGTCTATCAAGCCCGGCACCTTCGTGCATGACCCGGAGTACAACGGCAGATACATCGCCTGGCTTACCGAGCTTCACGGCCGGGACACCGCCCTTTATTCGGCGGACGGCCTCTCCGGCACACCCACTGAGGTGGACCGCTGCGTGGTCGAGTTCGGGCTGGGCAGCCATTTTATAGCCTATTCCCGCACCAATGCCGACACGGATTCCAGCAGCATATTGGTATTTTCCTTTGCGGACGGCAAGATATACCGGGTAACTCAGGAGTATGAATCCGCCCTGCTGCTGGGCGTATCCGACGACTATGTGGTCTGGATGGACGTCACCTCCCGCGAGCGTGACATAGTAAAATTCACTAAAATACCCTGATAATAAGATCCAAGGAGCATAATATGGCAAAAGCGAAGGGCAGCGTATTTTTCTGCGGGGAATGCGGCTACGAAAGCACCAAGTGGCTGGGCAAATGCCCCGCCTGCGGCAGCTGGAACACCATGTTGGAGCAAAAGAAGATATCCTCCGTTCCCTCCATAAACAACCTCACCTACGCCCACGCCATACCCTTAGCCGATGTCACCACTACCGCCTCCGGCCGCGTGTCCTCAGGCATAGGAGAACTTGACAGAGTTCTCGGCGGCGGCATAGTACCCGGCAGCGTCACCCTTTTGGGCGGCGATCCCGGCATAGGCAAGTCTACCCTCCTCATGCAGACAGCCGCAGAGCTTACGAAGCAGGGCACAGTATTATACGTCACCGGCGAGGAATCCGCGTCCCAGCTAAAGCTTCGGGCGGAGCGTCTCGGCGTAGGCGGAGACATGCTCATACTTGCCGAAAACGACCTTTCCGCCATCGAGAGCGAGGTAGACCGGGTAAAGCCCGCCTACGTAATGATAGACAGCATACAGACTATGTACTCGGCGGACTGCTCCGGTACAAACGGCAGCATATCCCAGATACGGGAAGCCACCTCCCTCATCACCCGCATGGCAAAGCGCACCGGCGCGGCCACATTTATCGTAGGCCACGTGACTAAGGACGGCGCCATAGCAGGCCCCCGGATACTTGAGCATATGGTGGATACGGTGCTTTATTTTGAAGGCGACAGGCAGGATTCCTTCCGCCTGCTGCGCTCGGTAAAAAATCGCTTCGGCAGCACTGACGAGATAGGCGTCTTTGAAATGCGCTCCACCGGCATGGCGGAGATATCCGACCCCTCCACGCTGTTCATAACCGGCACGGATCTTCCCGGCTGTGCAGTTACCTGCGCCATGGAAGGCACCCGCCCCATGATGGTTGAGGTGCAGGCGCTGCTTTCTACATCTCCCTTCTCCAACCCCCGCCGCATGGCTGCGGGTCTGGACAACAACCGCCTCGTGCTGCTGCTGGCAGTGCTGGAAAAGAAGGCTGGCCTGAGGTTCTACGACAAGGACGTTTACACTAACGTAGTAGGCGGCATACGTCTTGACGAGCGTGCCTGCGACCTTGCCGTAGCCATGTGTATAGCAGGTGCAGGCGCAGACATCGCCCTTCCGCCCCGTACCGCCATTCTTGGGGAGCTTTCGCTTACAGGCGAAGTCCGCCCCGTAAACCGGTTGGACAAGCGCATACAGGAGTGCGCCCGGCTTGGCTTCTCCCACATAGTCGTCCCCAATAGCGACACCCTTCCCAAGGTAGACGGCCTGAATTATACCCGTGTAAAGAATATACGCGAAGCGCTGTGCATATTGGGCATTTAGCTTTTTGTAGGTTTGTCAAACATGTTGGACGGTATAGCAACGAAGGAAAACGTTGGGGGAGCTATACTGTAAAGGACGCATGGGACGGTTATTGGAGGCTCTTCGATACACGGCCAGCTGAGCATCGAAATCGGCAAGCGAGTAGAAGCGATGGGAATCGTAGAAGCAACGCTAATCCTCACGGTGGCTGCGCTCTACCTTTCCATTGTGACGGGGCGTATAGGGGCGAATCAGCTTGTGTCGAATGTCCAGCTCTGCAGCGGTCCTCTCAAAGAGCGTGACCAGCTCACGGTTGGACTGTGCAAAGCGATTGGTAAACTCAAAACCATTGTCAGTCTGGACACATTCGATGGTGAAGCCGTGCTTTTTGGTGCAAACACTATACGCTATTCGCATCTTTGTTTGCTGTGCAATAAGATATTTATATCATCTTGTAATGACTTAGACCTCCTTTGTCCCTTGATGCGGTTGGCGAACCTTCATAATTCTAACATCGGAGGTCTATTGCCTATTCTCACCAGCATAGCCGGTGGTTTATTGTTGCTGAAGCGCCAAAAAAACTCGAAAAAGTGTCGTTCAGCCACTTTTTTGACACTCTGACCGGGGGCATGATGCCCCCGGCTAATGATTTCTGACATTACTTAGCAACAGCGAAATACTCGTTGATGGAATCTATAACCTCGGAAATATGCTCGCTGGGCTTGGTAAAGAGAGATACCGTTACGAATATCACCAGCGATACAAACATGCTCCAAAGCCCGGCGCCGAAGCCAAGGGGAGAAACCTTCAGTATGAAAGTGAAAAGTACCATTATGGCTTCGCCTGCGACTATACTGCTTATGGCGGCAGCCTTGGTGGAGCGCTTCCAATACAAGCCTCCTACGATAGTGGGTACCAGAGCACCTACGCCGGCATTTGAAAGCGTCAATATATCGCTTAGCATAGCGGGCTTCAGCAATGCAAAGATTATAGAGATAACGCCGAATATCAGCACGCATATCTTAGCCACCATGTACTGCTTTGCTTCGCTTGCATTTTTGTTAATGTACTTTTTATATACGTCGGTAGATATAAGAGTACTTACAGCATGCAGCTGAGAGTCACCCGTTGACATTGCGGCAGCCAACGCGCCTGATATTATCAGCGAAGCGAACACTATGGGGGTATATTTAAGCAGCAGCTCGGGGAATATGGTATCGGCAACCGCTATATCCGGCATAAGCACGGTACCGGCAAGGCTTACAGCAGGGGTGAATATGTAAATGGATGTGAGGTAAATCGACGAAAATACCGCAGACCATTTGAGCACGCGGAGGTTCTTTCCGGCAAAGAAGCGCAGAGTTATGTGCGGGAACATCATCATGCCGAAGGTTATAACTATCCAGCGGGAAAGCCAATCCTGCATGGTGCATACGCCATTGGGACCAGGCAGCGTAAACAGCTGGGGGTTATTGGCAAATGCCGCCTCAAAGGCATCTGCAACTGACGGGAAGTTTTTGCGTATTATCCACAGGGAGCCGAATACCAGGCCTACCCACATGAACACGCCCTGCGCGGCATCGGTAATGGCGACGCCCTTCATTCCGCCCATCCATACGAGGATTATCATTACTATCATGAACACCAGCGCACCTACGGTATAGCTGAGAGTGCCTCCGCTCATAGTGGTGAATATGTAGCTGCATCCTATGGCCTGCATAGCCACATAAGGTATGGTAAACACCATGGTTATTATGGTAACGAGTATGCCAACAGTGTGGGACTGATAAATATCAGAAGCGTAATCGGCTACTGAGCAATAGTTAAACTTTTTGCCAAGGAACCAGAACCTGCGGCCCCAAACCCAGAACAGCACGCCGGGCAGAACGGTCCATAATCCGTTGACCCACCAGCCGATACCATTCTTAAATACGAATCCGCCGGCTCCCATAAAGGCGTATGCGCTATGGTATGTTGCGCTGAACGTCAGGGTAAGCAAGAATATACCAAGTCCACCGCCGGTGGCAAAGTCCTTAATATTCTTTTGGTCCTTTTTCCATGCGTAGTAGGCAATGGCTAAGAGCGCCAGTACATATACTATGAGAATTATCATACCGGTATTCATTGCATTTACCTCCCCAGATCAGGGCGTTTGCCCGGTTTTATAGCGGGATCGTATTTGGAACAATCCCATGCCTTAAGGCGGATTGCCGCCACAAGAAAGTCTATTATCATTACTACATACCAGAATTCAAGCCACAAAAACAGGGTAGGCCAGCCCCAAGTAAGGGGATGTACCGTGCAAAAGTCGTTTATGACAGGAAGTATTGGCGGATTTACCATAAGCACGCTTACGACTAATACTATATAAAACCACAGCGTGCCTTTATCATGGGTTTTTTTCATGATACAAAACTCCTTTTCTTTAAAATTGTATTGCCGATTTCTTATTTCTGCAGACTGCGGATTACTTCTACGAGATTGTTTACCAGGTGGTCGTGATAAATGCGGCCTTTCTCAGCATCTGACTTTGTAGGTTCACCGGTAGTGCCGCCCGCTATTTCAGCATTTTTGAGGGCGTGCTCATAGGAGCTGGGAACATAGCAAAGTGTGTCGTGGGTATAGCATGGGTCTACAGAATATAAGTGCTGCTCCTTTATGGGATTATCCTGCGCTTTTTCAAGATGCACATACTCCGGGAACTTATAGAGCATATGAGAAGTCTCTACTTCTTCAGCGTGGCCAACCGGTCCGAAACCCAGTTCATGAACGATATCCTTGGACATATAAGCGGGGTCGAATATCTTCACGGTAACACCCAGCTCGCGCTGTGCTCTTTCAGCGGCAATCTGCATCCAAACTACGTTAACTATGCGATGACCGTTGATAAGTATGATTTTATCGAGTCCGTGTGCCTTCAATGATGCCATTATATCATATGTGAGGTCTATGAGAGACTCGGGACGTATGGTTATTGTGCCGGGGCGTACCATATGATGAGGACTCCAGCCAAACCACAGTGGGGGGGTAACGAGAACGTTTGTCTTTTCTGCTGCACATTCCGCCAGGGTTATTGCCACGTAAGAGTCCGTACCTACGGGGAGATGCGTACTGTGCTGCTCAACGCTGCCAATGGGTACTATGGCTACACCATTTGCTTCATCGATGGCTTCTTTTACTTCGGGCCAGCTTTTTGTTTGGATCCAACAACTCATGTAAAAACAATTCCTCCCTTCGATGATAAAAAAATGACAGGACAGATAAGTAGTCCTTGTCATCATGTTAGCGTACCACATCCGTTTTTTCTGTGCTCTACAGCACGTTTTTAGCTGTCATATTGAAAAACAGCAGATTCAAATATATAATATGGCTATAAGCGAGAGATTGGCCTGCAAACAAAAAATGTAGGAAGATGGTCTGATAATAACGCAAGATAAAACGGTGATTGAAATGACGAATCTTTTTACACAAAGGCATGTTTATGATAAATACCGCACCGAATTATGGGCGGCCTTTGCTGACGTGGGTGTAAAGGTCAGTTTTGAGAAAAAACAGCTCATCGAGCTCAGCGGAAATACTGCTGATTATGTGTATCTCATACTCGATGGTTGCGTCAAGCAATTCCTGCACTATCCCAACGGTGTGACCAGGACGATATTCCTGCTTAGGCCCGGAACCATGTTTAATGAAGTAACGCTGTTCAATAACGATACAAGTTATGTTGTAAGTCAGGCTCATACCCATGTGCAGCTTGCAAAGATTACGGCAGACAAATTCAATGGGATATTGAACGCCAAACCGTCATTATATGAGAGCGTATCGTATATGCTTGCATATAAGCTGCGCATCGCCATGGCTCAGATATATGACCTTTCCTTTAGCAGTACAGAGCAGCGTTTCCGGAATCTGCTTTGCAGGTTATGCGTGCAGATAGGCAGGGAAACGCCTGAAGGAATACTCATACCGTATATATTCACGCATGACGACTTTGCTCAGATGATATCTGCTGGCAGAAGCAGCATAAGCCGTATAATAGGCCGTTTTCAAGATAAAGGGTATGTTTTCTATGAAGGAAAGTATATCATAATAAGGCCGAATATAATCAATCTGGAAATGCTGTAGCAATGTTGTGCAATAGTGGCTTACATAATAATGCCGCCTGCAAGTTTGTCAAAAATGTATTGTAGTCCTACACCTGTGCATATTGGGCATTTAGCTTTTGGGGTTGAATTATCCCGCCAAAAATGCTATCATAATAAGACAGGCGCCCGTAGCTCACTTGGATAGAGCGTATGCCTCCGGAGCATAAGGCAGCGCGTTCGAATCGCGCCGGGCGCGCCAGCATCGCCGCGAGTTTTACTCAGCTTGCGGCGATTTTTTTACGAAGCTCAGCCTTTACCCGCCCTGCCGCCGCTTCCCGCTGCAGCGGTAAATATGCGCCTTCACAATAATAAGAAGCCCCCGACCATTTGGTAGGGGGCTTATTCATTCCGCTATTTGCTTACCTTATCCCTAAGAAGTGCAGTATGCTCTGCCATATCGTCATATCGCCGGTCTTGGGAGGTATGACTATCACGGGGACGGGGGTGGTGGTGGGGTAGTAGTACCCGCCGCCGCCATTATAGGGGGTGGGAACGGGGGTAGGTTCGACGGCGTTTGCACCGTGGGCCGCCTTAACAGCCACCTTACCTTCAATTGGCTGATTAGGAGCAATCACCGATAAGATGTGATTGTCCTCCGGCTTCTCTTTATGTGCCTGCCAACGTGTGCCATTTGCGTCGTCCTCATACCAGCCGTCGATCTTGTGTATTTTATCATCGCAGTCCGGCGCACCGTCCAGCCACCAATCGGAGCCCACACCGCCAAAGGTGATTTTCCCTTCGCTATAAATATCATCGCCGGCTTTTGCGGCATGATTGTTATAAAATACCGCACTGTTTGGCAAAGTCAGATCTCCGCGTACATTTGCGCCGCCGCCATATTCGAGCTTTTCAGCAGTATTACTCATAACGGTGAGCTTTGCGCCTTCCTCAATAATCAGGCTGCCGCCTTTAAGAAGTATTCCCGAGCCTTTGTTTTCCGTAATGGTAACAGCACTGGTTTTATCTATATTGGAACCCTCGGCACCAGCTACATAAAGAGCCCCGGGTATAGTCCATTGGCTGCTAATGCTGCAATTATTCTTTTTGATTTCAACTACCGCATTGTTCTTTATGATCAAAGTGTCGCCAGCATGAACGCCGTTTGCGCCGTTTCCGTTTGCCGTCACTGTTGAGTTGTCAATGGTTAACCTGCCTGTGGATAAACCATGGGCATTATTATCACTGAAATTAACGACAGAACCATTTACAATTTCAAAATGCGAACCGTTCGAGCCGTTGCCGGTGCTGTTAATAACATCCACTTTGCTGTTATCTATCTTTGCAGTAAATGTTCCCGCAAAGCCGGAACGGTTGTGATTTGAAATAAAGGTGGAATTCTTAATATTCACGTTGTATCCGCCATCGCCGCCATCCCATTCCAATGCGTCCTGCTTATAATTTTTTATTTCAAGCTTTGAATTAGTAAGAGTCAGTTTGTTGTTTGAGCAGAAGTAGATGGCATGTACGTTGTCCGCTGTCTTTGTTCCGTCCATCGTCATCTCGGTGTTGTCCAGCGTCAACGATGCATCTTTGCTTGCACAGATAGCCATCCAGTTCCATTCGGCCGTATAGGGCGTAGAACCTATCCCGTTCATAACCACATTACAGTTTTTGAAGGTTAGAGATTTTCCCCAGAGCGCTATACCCTTATCGTTAAATGTTATAGTACGTTTAGCTTCTCCACCATCTATGGTAAGATTATTGCTCAGATTCATTCCCGCGGTTGTGCAATCCGCCAGCAGCACAATAGTATCACTATCAGCCGCCTTTTCTATCGCTTTGTCCAGCGTGGCATATTTTGTTCCGCCTATCTGCGCTACTTCGCCTTCTGCAAAAGCCGGAACCATCGCCAGCACCATGATAAGCGCCAACATAATTGCAAGTGTTTTTTTCATTGGTTCTTCCCCTTTCGATTTTTAATAAACATCAAATCTGTGTTAAGCTTGTTTTGTTATATGTTATCATCGATTTCCATTATTTTTATTACCAAAAATGCACGTTTTCCTGCCAGTTATGTATTTTGGAACGAAAAATCGCCCCCGACAGAAGTCGGGGGCTTACTTTATCCGTTTTTATATTATACTTTTTACGCTCTTACAACCCAAGCTCGCCAGCTATGGCGGTCATCTCCTCCAGCGCAACATCTATTAGGTCGTCCAGTGTAAGGCCCGTATTAACTATGGCGTTCATGTATTCCCGGTTCGCTCCCGCGGCAAAGCGCACCTCCTTGAAGCGTTTTACAACGCTCTTGTGCTTTACGCTGGCAATCTTTTTATCCGGGTATATCTGCGCCACAGACTTGCAGAAGCCGCTCATTGGGTCTGCCGCCAGCAGAGCGTATTCTATTGTGGTACCCGCCTTTTTTCCGCAAAGAGGGTTGTGAGCCATTATCGCCCCCTCAAGCACAGGGTCGTTCACGCCGTTCTCATGCAGTATATTCACGCTGGTGGGGCCGTGTACCTCCGGGTGGTTGCGCCAGTCGCACTGCTCCTCATCAAGGTCGTGCAAAAGGCCGGCGATGCCCCAATACTCTACGTCCTCAGGCGCAAGGCGCTTGGCCAGGCCCCGCATTATGGCTTCAACTGCCATGGAATGCTGAATGTAGTTCTCGCCCTTCATGTACTTGTGCAAAAGCTCGTATGCCTCTTCTCTGTTCATAGCCATTCTCCTCCTTGTTATTTTTAATTTAGTATACCCTCTTGCCGTGGCTGAAGCTGTTTTTAGCCCAGTCGCTCCAGCCGCTCACCACTACCTGCCCCGCAGAGGAAGAGGCATGTATGTATTTTCCGCCTCCCAGCCATATTCCGGTATGATAAATGCGCGTTCTGCCGCTGTTCCAGAAGAAAAGCAGGTCGCCGGGACGCAGGTCGCTCGTAGAATAAACGGTTTCCCAGCTGTCTATTACGGCATAGCTCTTTGCGCTCATACGGCCCACCTTTACGCCGTTGTTTGAAAGGCAGTAATACACGAGGCCGCTGCAATCGAAGCTGTCCGGGCCCTCGTCCGCCGTGATATAGGGTTTTCCCTGCTGCGCCATGGCCGTGGCGATAAATCCGTCCACACTGCCTGTGGCGGCGGAAACGCTGCCGCCTCCGCCTGTCTTTGGAGTGCTTTCGGGCTGAGTGCCGGGATCGGCCGTCTTGGTAGTGCCTATGCTTTCATTCCCGGCCCTGGGCGTAGCGCTGATCTTGGGCGTTTTCGCCGGCTTGGCCGTAGGAGTGGACTTGGGCTTAGGCGTAGGCGAAGGGGTTGGATCCACCTTGGGCCTTGCATTGTTTGAGTAAAGTATATCCGCCGTGTCGGTATCCATAACGCCGGTGGCGTCAAGCTTGTTCTTTTTCTGGAAGGAGGAGAGCGCCTTTACCGTGGCCACGCCAAAGTAGCCGTTGGTCTTTTCCACCTCGTAGCCCAAATCCTGCAAGCGCTCCTGAAGGGACTCCACGTCCTCTCCCTCGTCGCCCTGCTGAAGCTTATACATGGCGGCCTTATCCGAGAAGAGCATCTCCTGGGTCAGCTCGTCCGCCTCGCCCGTCTCTTTCATGTGGTGTATGCGCTGAAAACGCTTCAGCGCCGCCTCAATAGGCTCGCCAAAATACTCCGAGGGTTCATCGCCGTCCATATACTGCAGCTCCGCCAGCCTCTCATGTATGTCCGCCACCACAGGGTCTGTATCGCCGAGCTTCAGCAGCCGGTACTTTGAGGGAGCCTCCGCTGCATCCTTAGGCGCAGCTGCCGTAATGGCAAAGTTCTCCGCCACCTCCGCCGTCGGGGTGGGGCTTGGCATATGAAGCATGGACTTGGATACTTCCACTATCTCCGGTCCTATGTCGAGGGTATCAAAGGCCATGGGTATCAGCACAAAGGCGCACAGCACAACGCCTCCCGCAGTAAGGAGCGGTATTCTGAGCCGCTTCATCACGGGGCGCCTATCCTGTCTGTTTTTCCTTTGGTTTTTCCGCAAATCATTAGTAGCTTCCATACTTGATAATTATAGCGCATACTGACATATTTTGTCCAATGAACAATATGCTTCGCTGTCCCTTTAGGCGTAAAAACCGTATGGCAATAGCAGTAATATTAGTGTAAAATATAATTCGATCCAATATTTCGGCAAAGGAATTGTATTTTACCATGGCACTATTAGCCGCAAGCGGCATAAGCAAGAGCTATTCCGCCCGTCTTCTCTTCGACGGGGTAAGCTTCGAGATAGCCCCCCGGGACAAGGTGGGCCTGGTAGGGGTAAACGGGTGCGGCAAAACTACCCTTTTTCGCATACTCACAGGCGAGGAAGCACCTGACACCGGCTCCGTGATGAAACATAAGGGCGCCCGCATGGGATTCATGCGTCAAAACGTGGAGAACACCTCGGATACACTGTACCAATCCACAGTAGCGGCATTTGACCACCTCATACGTATAGAGCAGGAGCTTGAGCGTATTTCCGAGGAAATATCCAATGGCGGCAGCGACGTATCCTCTCTTATTTCCCATCAGCAATCCCTCAACGAACGGTACGAGCGGGAGGGCGGCCTGACCTTCAGGAGCAGGGTACGCAGCACTCTCCTGGGTCTCGGCTTTACCGAAAGCGAATTCGCCAAGCCTCTCAGCGACATGAGCGGCGGAGAGCGCAACAAGGCCCAGCTGGCAAAGCTGCTGCTCTCCGGCGCGGAACTGCTGCTGCTTGACGAGCCTACCAATCACCTTGACATACAAAGCGTCACCTGGCTTGAGGATTTTCTCAAGAGCTACGCAGGGGCGTTTATAGTCATATCCCACGACAGGTACTTTCTGGATAGGGTAACCAACCGCACCCTTGAAATAAAAAACGGCAAGCTCACCGCCACCAACGGCAACTATTCCCGCCACGTGGAACTGATGAGCACCCGCAACGAAATACTGCGCAGGCACTATGCCAATCAGAAGAAAGAGATACACCGCCTTGAAGGCGTTGTAGAGCAGCAGCGCCGCTGGGGCCAGGCTCACAATTTCATTACCGCCGAGGCGAAGCTCAAGCAGATAGAACGGCTGAAGGCGGAGCTGGTAGCTCCCGAAAAGGACACCTCCTCAATACATTTCAAGTTCACCGCGAGGGAAGTAGGCGGCAACGATGTGCTGATGTGCGAAGATCTGAGCAAGTCCTATGATAAGCCGGTGTTCAAAAACGCCTCCATGCATATCCGCAAGGGGGAACGTGTATTCCTGCTGGGGCCGAACGGCTGCGGCAAGACCACCCTCATGAAGATAATAATAGGCCTTGAAAGGCAGGATTCCGGCACTGTGCGCCTGGGCGCCAAGGTGCAGCCCGGCTACTACGAGCAGACCATGACCTCCCTTGATCCCAACAGCACCGCACTTGCGGAAATACATAACGCCTACCCAAGAATGGACCTTACCCAAGTCCGTTCCGCCCTGGCGGCGTTCCTCATTCGCGGCGACGAGGTATTCAACGAAATAGGCGCCCTTTCCGGCGGCGAGAAGGCACGCATACAGCTTCTCAAGCTTATGCTTTCAGGGGCCAACCTGCTGCTGCTCGATGAGCCTACCAACCATCTTGACATATCCTCCCGGGAGGCTCTTGAGGCTGCTTTGGAGGATTACGAGGGTACCATGCTCATAATCACCCACGACAGATACCTGGTCAACCGCATGGCGGACCGCATACTCTACATGGAGGAAGACGGACTTACTGAATACATAGGCGGCTATGACGATTACCTTGAAGCAATTGCGCGAAGGCCTCAGCCCTCAGCTGAAGCTGCCTCCCCCAAGGCGGAAAAGCCCAACAGCTACAAGGCTCAAAAGGAGCGCCAGAGTATACTGAACCGGGCGGCGGGCGCTGTCCGCCGAGCAGAGGAGCGCATAGCGGCCGCTGAGCAGGAGCTTGAAGACATAAATCAAAAACTCGCTTCGCCAGTGATAGCATCGGACTACGTAAAATCCGCAGAACTTGCAAAAAAGGCGGACGGCAAGCAGGCCGAGATCGATGCCCTCTATTCCCAGTGGGAGCAGGCCCAGCAGGCGCTGGATGAGCTTTGCGAGGAAAACTCAAAGCAGGGCTAAGCTTAACACGCAAGCCGCATTTATACATAAAGCAGTCCCCGCCATAAAGCGGGGACTGCTTTGCTATCGTCTGATTTTTATTTTACTTTGTTTATATCGGCTACCAGCTGAGAAAGGTCGGTATATCCCCTCGCAACGCCGTTCTCATCGGACACGGTCAGCTTATCATTTTCCACCTTTATCCAACCCTGTATGGAATTTACCGGGAAGCAGTGATCCTGCTTGGGGTCCGGATCCTCCGCAAGGAAGAACAGGTAGGTATCGCCCTCGGAAAGCTTTACCGCTTTGTCGGCGCTCACCGGCTTGGGCTGGAGGGTGCCGGCATCCGTCATGTTTTCGCTGGCTGAAGGAACATATACCAGATTTATTTCCTGACCGTAGCCTATATCGCCTTTTATGTTTCCGTATACACTGATGGTAAGATTTGCGGATGGCGCCTTCTTTTCGACTGTGCTTCCGCCGTCCTGGGTGCGGAATTTGGTGCTGCGCATATTAGACGCGCTGTTTACACGGCCTATGAATATATTCTCCGAGGCGTTTACAAGCGATCTGATATCATTGTAGTAGTAGTTCTTTGAAGGCGCAGTGATGACCCTTGAGATTGCGTCCATTTCCTTTTTGAACTCGCTGATCTTTATCCGCGAGCCGCCGTATTCCACATTTCCGTCCCGGATCACAAAGTTATCCGCGGAGGTGGAGCAATAGTCTGCCTCGTCCTCGGCATATTGCACATCGTTGCCCTCCGTAAGATAGAGCAGATACTTTTCGCCTACGGTATAACTGCCCTTTACAAGTATCTTGGAGCCTTTGCCGGCGTTTCCGGCTATTACCTCATCTATGAGAATGCGGCTCTGGGCATTGTCGCCGGAATTTATCTTTTGTATGCATTCACCCGACACCACCAGTGAGGCGCTGCGATAGCTCTGACGCACGTCCGCCATGACGCGGTCGCTGCTCATTACGTTTGCCGAGAATGTGCGGCCTATAATAAGTGCTATCACGGCAACAGCAAGGGTGGACAGTGCGGTTATGCGCTTCATCTTTACCTCTCCTTTCGGGTGATATGGGTGTTTTCTTCGCTCTATAGTATAAGACGCTTCAGGCGTCCAAAAGGTTGCAAATTTTTTAAAAAATTCTTTACATTTCCCTTCTGCCTTCCATTGCCTTCAGCAATGTCATTTCGTCCACGTATTCAAGATTTCCGCCGATGGGTATACCGTGGGCTATCCTCGTGGCTTTCACCCCACGCTGCTTGAGCAGCTTGGATATATACACCGCAGTGGCTTCCCCCTCTACGTCCGGATTGGTAGCCAGTATCACTTCGCTTACCCCGCCTTCATCTATACGCTGCAAAAGTTCCTTTATGCGTATATCGTCCGGGCCAATGCCATCCATTGGGGATATCGTCCCGCCCAGCACATGGTATGTGCCGCGGAATTCCCGCATCTTTTCCATGGCTACCACATCCCTTGCGTCCCTAACCACGCATATTACACCGGTCTTGCGGCTGGCGTCGCGGCATATGGCACAGGGATCCGTATCGGTGTAGTTGCCACAAACGGGACAGTGGTGTATCTTGTCCCTTGCGTCGTTTATGGCCTTTGCTATCTCACGTGCTTCGCTCTCGGGCATGTCCAGTATAAAGTAGGCGAGGCGCTGTGCGCTCTTGGTACCTACGCCGGGCAATCTGCAAAGCTGGGAGACCAGATTGCTTATTGGGTCTGCCATATGTTTTTAGAAGCCCAATCCCATTCCGCCAGTAAGCTTGCTGACCTCGGAATTCGTGGCTTCCTCCGCCATGCGCATGGCCTCGTTGACGGCGGACAGCACCAGGTCCTGAAGCATCTCAACATCATCCGGATCCACGCAGGCAGGGTCTATCTCGATAGACTTTATCACCTTGCTGCCGTATGCCGTAGCCCTGACCGCGCCGCCGCCTACGGTAGCCGTAAATTCGCGGGTCTGGAGTTCCTGCTGCATGCGCTGCATATCCTGCTGCATCTTCTGCGCCTGCTTCATCAGCTGCTGCATATTCGCCCCGCCCATTCCGGGGAAACCGCCCTTTGCCATCAACATACCTCCGGGATTTTACTTGTGTAACAGTATAACATAATTTGCGGCCCTGTTCAACGCAGCGCCGCATAATAGGTAATTTAAAAGCTATTTTCCACATTTGCGACACGTTTTTTTAATATTCGCACCGCAAATGGCTGATTTTTTGTTGCTTATCAGTTCTCTATCCTGAAGTTGCTGCCAAACAACGCCCTGCCGGTGCTCTCTATATCGTCCCCGCCGGAGCTGTGCGTCATACGCACCGTATACCCGGGCGCCACCTTATCTGCCGCTCCGTTGACCTTCTCCAGCGCTCCCGGCGCGCTCATCATGCGATATATTATTTCGCTCTCAAAAGCCACCTCCAGCACATTGCCGTTTATGGCGCTTCCCTTGCCGTACATTCCGGAAACCGCCATGGTGCGCTCCGTCTCTCCAAGCTTATCGAGTATAGCCTTCCAAAGCTTCTGCGGTGACATGCTGTCCGCCGTCTCTGCCGGTTTTGCCGGATGTGCGGGGCTTGGCTTCTCCGGCTTTGACGCAGGCGCAGTCCTTATTGGCTCGTCAATATCAAAGGGCGGCACATCTTCGGGTTCCGGCGGCTCCTCAAAGCCGTAGTCGCAGGGATACTCATCGGCGTCAGGCTTTTCCCCGATAGGTATCGGCTCGGCAATTGCTGTGCGCCGGGGCACCCCTTCCCGTACCTGCCGCTCGAGAACCTCGATGCGCTCCATAAGGTCGTCCATGGTGCGCTTTTCCTCGGGCCGGGATATGCGCACAAGCGTGCTTTCTATAAGTGCCCTCGGCATTGTAACTGTCCGAAGCCTGCCCTCGGCCTGCAACAGCAGCTCGCTGCATCTTAAAAGCCGCGTTTCGCCTGCTTCCTTTGCCTGCTCCTCGTACCGCTTCATAGAGTCCTCGGTGCAGTCCAGTATATCGCTGCAATGGCCGCAAAGCTTCGTCAAAAGCAGCGAACGCATGTGCTGCGTCAGGTCATGTAAAAACACCTTCAAATCACGGCCATCCCGAACTACCTGATCCAGCAGCTCCAGCGCCCTTGCCGGGTCGCTGGAAAGTACGGCCTCCGCCATGTCAAACAGAAAGCCATCCTCCATGCTGCCCAGCACGCTGTAAACGTCCTGTGTGCTTACATTGTTTCCGCAAAATGACAGGCATTGGTCCGCAAGCGAAAGGCAGTCCCTCATGCCGCCCTCGGCAGCTCGGGCTATGGCCAGCAGGCCGTCGCGCTCTATATGGGCGTTTTCGCGCTGAAGCACCTCCTCGGTGCGCCTGACCATATCGGATACGCCGAGCCGGTGAAAATCCATTCTCTGGCAGCGGGAGATTATCGTCGCAGGTATCTTGTGGGGTTCGGTGGTGGCCAGTATGAACGTTACGTGGGGAGGCGGCTCCTCCAGCGTTTTCAGCAGGGCGTTAAAGGCGTTGGCGGAAAGCGCGTGCGCCTCGTCGATTATGTATACCTTGTGCTTCAGCTCAAGAGGCATGAACCGCGCCTTTTCGATTATGTCGCGCATATCGTCCACGCCGGTGTTGCTGGCAGCGTCCAGCTCGATTATATCCGCGCACTCCCCGGCGCTTATTTTGCAGGAGCGGCAGCAGCCGCAGGGCTCGCCATCTACGGGCGCTTCGCAGTTCACCGCCCTTGCGAGTATGCGCGCGGCGCTGGTCTTGCCGGTACCCCGGGTGCCCGCGAAAAGGTAGGCATGGGCAGTCGTGCCGGACTTCACCTGGTTTTTCAGTATTGTGGTTATATGCTCCTGCCCTATCATCTCGGAGAATGTGGCGGGCCGGTATTGCCTGTAAAGGGCGCGGTGGCTCATGCTTGCCTCCAGTTTGATTATTTGTATTTTATATTGTAGCATCGCGCAAAAGGTCAAACAAGGGAATGTTGCTATCCCGAGTCAAATAAAGTATAATATTTCAATATGAACAGGTGAAATCATGGAGGTTATATAAATAAAATGGCAGAACAGGAAAAGAAGACAGTACTCAGCGGCATACAGCCCTCAGGTTCACCAACTCTGGGCAATTATGTTGGTGCGCTCAAAAATTGGAAGCTCTTGCAGACCGATGACAGGCTCTGCTATTACTGCGTCGCCAATCTTCACGCCCTGACCGTTCGTCAGGACCCCACCGACCTGAGAAGGCGCGCCGGCGAGACTGTGGCGCTGCTGCTGGCCTGCGGCATAGATCCCGAAAAATCCGTATTGTTTGTGCAGTCCCACGTTCACGAGCACGCTGAGCTTAACTGGGTGCTGTGCTGCAACACCTATATGGGCGAGCTTTCCAGAATGACGCAGTTCAAGGATAAATCCGCAAAGCACGCGGACAATATAAACGCCGGCCTTTTCACCTACCCGGTGCTGATGGCAGGCGACATACTGCTTTATCAGAGCGACCTTGTGCCTGTCGGCGCGGATCAGAAGCAGCACATCGAGATCGCGCGGGATATAGCCATACGCTTCAACAACGCCTATGGGGAGACCTTTAAGGTCCCGGAGGGCTTCATACCCAAATTCGGCGCCCGCGTTATGAGCCTTCAGGATCCTTCCATGAAGATGAGCAAGTCCGATCCTAACCCCAACGGCTTCGTGGCCATAATGGACGATCCTTCCGTCATAATGAAAAAGTTCAAGCGCGCGGTCACCGACAGCGATACCTTCATCGCGTTCGACCCGGAAAACAAGCCCGGCGTATCCAACCTCCTCTCCATATACACCTCCTTCACGGGGCTCACCATGGACGAAGCGGTGAAGCATTTCGACGGTCTCGGCTACGGCAGCCTCAAGACCGAAGTAGCCGAAGCCGTAATAGCCGGACTTGAACCCGTTCAAAGCGAATATAAGAAGATACTTTCGGATAAAGCATACCTTGAGAAAATAATGGCGGACGGCGCAGAGAAGGCTTCCGCGCAGGCCCGAAAGACCCTCCGCAAGGTATACAGAAAGGTAGGGCTTGCCTGATGGATATGGATAAGCTCAAGAGCAGGCTGATGCTCAGCTATAACATTTTCAAAATAGTGCCGCTGCTGGGCATACTTATAGCGCTTTACGTCATGAACAAGAACCTTATCGCCGCATATATAATCGCAATAGTGTGCATAGCCGGCGGCTACGGTCAGGCGCTGATATTCTACCGCTGCCCCTTCTGCGGAGCGCGGCTAATGAAGGTCCGCGGAGGCGTACCACGCCATTGTCCCGAGTGTGAGCGCCAGCTTATAGTCGACGCCGAGCACCCTCTCGAGAACACCGATGCTTCAAAGGAGGAAAACAGCCGGTCTTAGCGCAAGCTTACTGTTTTTTATTGTATATTGGCTTTACCGCGTTTCTTCCCCTTCCCATTATGATAACTGCCGATGCGCCGCTTATGCCCATGAACAGGCTGAGCACCCCGCGCATCGGCATTATTTCTGTGAGCATACCGGCCAATAGCTGCCCCAGCAGGGAGCCCACTGTGGTCAGCATCAGGAAGGTGCCGTTGAATCTGCCCTTGCGGTCATCCGGCACATACGACTGGGTAGAGGATATGCGGATATTGTAGGAGGTCACCCCCAGCACCCCCTGCAGGAAGCAGAAGAGCCGCATTAGCGCGAGGGGCAGATAAAGATATGTTCCCTCCAAGGCCGATATGACAACGTATACGAACACCGCTATTTTGAACTTATGCTCTTCAGGCAGATGCAGCCTGTAATGCATCATTCCGCCCAGCACCCGTCCCAGCACCATAAAGCCCCATACCGACATATAGATATACTCGCCGTCAGCGTACCCCGCTTTAAAGTAAGGCAGCGTTATAACGTTAGATGCGCCCGTGGCCATAAAGCAGAATATGAAATACAGGGTTATATACAAAAGGCCCTTTTCCGTCCAGAGGTAGCGCATACCCTCCTTCATATCCTCCATATAGCCGCCGAAGGTGTACCTTGAGCCGCTCTGCCCATTCTTGCCCTCCACGTCGCTTATCTGCGTCTCGAATATGGCTGCAGTGCAAAAGCAGGCGGAATTTATCAGCATCAGCCATACCATTCCCACCGTCTTATATAAAAAGGTGGATACGGGTATCATCACCAGCACCAGCGTTTCGAGCGTGCTCAGCACCGAATAAGCCTTTATATAGTTGCCCTCGGATACCAGCATAGGGTAAAAGCTTTCGAAGGCCACGGTGTAGGCGCTGTGTATTGTTCCGATTATGAACGTTATGGATGCAAATGCCCAGAAGCTGAAAAGCCCGAAGTACATCAGCCCCGCCAGCAGGGCATATATGGCAGTTGAGGCGAAATCAAGCATATATATGGTCCTGCGCCGGGAAAACCTGTCCATCAACGGCCCGGCAAGCACCGGCGCCGCTATCTGTGGCAGCGTATACAGGAACATATATATGGCGTAATACAGCGGGGACTGGGTATAGTCCAGCACGAAAAGGCTCATGGCAAAGCCGGCCATGCTGTTGCCCAGCATGGATACGACGCTGCCTATGGTTATTATGGTGTAATCCTTCGTCCAGAGCCTGTTCATGGTACAAATGTTATTCGCCGGGATACAGCGGGTATTTATCCGTTATTTCCCTCACCTTTGCGGCGACGCGTTCCACTGCTTCCTCTCCGTTTTTTATTATGTCAGCTATCAACCTGCCCACAAGGACAAAATCGTCCTCATCAAGTCCCCTTGTGGTCGCCGCGGGCGTCCCCACCCTTATGCCGCTGGTGACAGCAGGCTTGCGTGTCTCGTTGGGTACGCTGTTCTTGTTTACGGTTATGTTGGCCCTGTCCAGAAGCTGCTCGACTTCCTTGCCCGTAAGCCCGTCCGATCCCAGATCCAGCAGAAGCAGATGGTTGTCCGTACCGCCTGATACCAGCCTTACGCCCTCCGCCTTCAGGCTTCTCTCCAGCGCCTTTGCGTTGTTTATCACCCGCTGCTGATATGCCTTGAACTCGGGCTTTTGCGCTTCCTCAAAGCATACCGCTTTCGCCGCGATAACGTGCATCAGCGGACCGCCCTGTGTACCGGGGAATATGGCCTTGTCTATGGCGTTGGCAAATTCTTTTTTGCACAGTATCATGCCGCCCCTTGGCCCGCGCAGCGTCTTATGGGTAGTCGTCGTCACAACGTCGGCATACGGCACGGGATTCATATGCAGCCCCGCCGCCGCAAGGCCCGCGATATGCGCCATATCCACCATGAGGAGGGCGCCCGCCTCATCGGCTATTTCGCGGAATTTCTTATAGTCTATCTCACGCGGGTACGCCGACGCGCCCGCAATGATCAGCTTCGGTCTTATATCGAGCGCCTTTTTGCGCACCTCGTCGTAATCTATGCACTCCGTCTCGGGATCGAGGCCGTAGGAATAGAAGGTATAGTATTGACCGGACATATTGACGGGGCTTCCGTGGGTAAGATGGCCGCCGTGGGAAAGATTCATGCCCAGCACCTTATCGCCGGGCTGAAGCAGCGCGAAGTATACTGCAAAATTGGCGCTGGAGCCGCCGTTGGGCTGTACGTTGGCGTGCTCCGCGCCGAAAAGCTGGCAGGCGCGGTCCCGCGCGATATTCTCCACCACGTCCACATATTCGCAGCCGCCGTAGTAACGCTTATCTGGATACCCTTCGGCATATTTATTTGTAAGATGGCTGCCCATAGCCGCCATCACCGCAGGCGACACAAAATTTTCCGAGGCTATAAGCTCTATATTTCTCCTCTGCCGCAAAAGTTCATTCAGCATCGCTTCTGCAACGTCGGGCGCGGCCTCTCTTATAATGTCAAGCTGTATCATGGCTTCACCCCCTGAAGGTTCCAATTTGTGCATACTAATTGATTATAAATAAAGCGCGGTCATATTGCAATCACCGCGCTTTATTTAATATCGTTTTTTAAATTACTGCTGCTCGTCTTCGTGACCCACTATCTCGATCATGCGGGGTTTGAACTCACGCATTTTGGAAAACGCGGGGTCAAGGCCCTTGAGTATAAAGTAGGTGCCGCAGCAGAGCAGTACGCCGCCGATTACCGCGAACATATTGCTTATCCTGCTTCCTATAAATACGCCCAGCATAAGCCCTATGAGCGGTATGCCGTAAGCTATGGCGCTGGCCTTGAACATGCTGCCGCTGTGCAGCTCTATAGCCACTATATCGCCTACCCCGGCGTCGCAGGAGTTGTCTATCTCTATATCCGCCTCATTTGAGCCGAAATGAAAGCAGGCGTTGCAGTGGCCGCAGGCGTCGCTGCGCTGGAAGCGTACCACAGCAAGCTTGCCCTTAAGCTCGACCACCTTGCCTGTCTGGCGAAGTTCTTCTCCCGCCATGGCTTACTCCTTATCAGCAACAGTCTCTATATGCAGCTCCTCAAGCTGTGCCTGCTCTACTACGTCGGGGCAGCCGGACATGAGGCAGGACGCGGTCTGCACCTTCGGGAAGGCTATGACGTCGCGTATGCTGGAAGCCCTGGTGATGAGCATAGCCAGCCTGTCCAGACCGTATGCAAGGCCGCCGTGAGGAGGAGTGCCGTACTTGAAGGCGCCCATCAGGAAGCCGAAGCGCTCCCAGGCCTCTTCCTTGGTAAAGCCCAGCTTCTCAAACATCTTCTCCTGTACCTCGGGGGAGTGGATACGTATGGAGCCGCCGCCAATCTCGTTGCCGTTGAGCACGATATCGTATGCTTTGGCGCGAACCTTGCCCTGATCGGTATCCAGCAGGTCCAGATCTTCATCCATAGGTGAGGTGAAGGGGTGATGCATGGCGTAGTACCTTCCGTCTTCCTCGCTCCATTCAAACTGGGGGAATTCTATTACCCACAGGAAGTTGAACTTGGTATCGTCCATGAGGCCTAGCCTGCGGCCCAGCTCAAGGCGCAGAGCGCCCAGAGCCTGATATACTACCGTATCCTTTGCGTCGGCAACGAAGAACAGTATGTCGCCGGTCTTGGCGTTAGCGCGCTCCAGTATGGCCTTTATCTGGTCCTCGGTGAGGAACTTTGCGAAGGAGCACTGAATTCCCTCGGGCTTCATACTCAGCCACGCGAGGCCCTTTGCCCGGTAGGTCTTTACAAGATCGCCAAACGCGTCTATCTGTTTACGGGTAAAATGCTCCACGCCGCCCTCTACGTTGATGCAGCGCACGGAGCCGCCGCCCTTGACTGCGTCCGCAAATGCGCCGAAGCCGCAGTCCTTCACTATATCGCTTACGTTTACGAATTCAAGGCCAAAACGGGTATCGGGCTTGTCCGAACCGTAACGGTCCATGGCTTCCTGCCAGGTTATGCGAGGCAGCGGAAGCTGAATGTCTACATCAAGAGTTTCCTTCATCAGGCGCTTGATGAAGCCCTCCTGAACGTTCATTACGTCGTCCTGCTCCACGAAGGACATCTCAAGGTCGATCTGCGTGAACTCGGGCTGACGGTCTGCGCGCAGATCCTCGTCGCGGTAACAGCGGGCTATCTGCATATAGCGGTCAAAGCCGGAAAGCATGAGCAGCTGCTTGAATATCTGGGGGCTCTGGGGCAGAGCATAGAACTTGCCGGGCTGTACGCGGCTGGGTACCAGATAGTCGCGGGCGCCCTCGGGGGTGCTCTTGCAGAGGGTAGGAGTCTCTATCTCTATGAAACCCTGCTCTGCGAAGTACTCGTGGGCTATCCTGGTTATCTTGCTGCGCATGAGAAGGTTGGCCTGCATGCAGGGGCGGCGCAGATCCAGATAGCGATACTTAAGGCGGAGCTGCTCGGCGGCATTCACGTTATCGTCGATGTAGAAGGGAGGAGTCTCGGATACGCCCAATATTTTCAACTCCTTGGCAATAAGCTCCAGCTCGCCGGTCTTCATGTTTCTGTTTACCATCTTCTCATCGCGCCTTGCCAGTACGCCCTTTACGGCGATGACATACTCGCTGCGGATGGTTTCAGCCTTTTCAAACACTTCCTTAGGAAGCTCGCTCTCGTTAAAGGTCACCTGCATGGTGCCGGTGCGGTCGCGGAGGCCTATGAATATGAGGGAGCCCAGGTTCCGCCATGTTCCGGCCCAGCCCATGAGCACCATTTCCTTGCCTACCTCGTCCACAGTAGGCTCTGCGCAGTAGTGTGTGCGTTTCCAACCCTGAAGCAGTTCTGCCATTGTACTTTTCCTCTCTTATCTTAAAATTTGCTGTACTCTATTCCCAAGGGCGGCTATTGGAACATAGCCCTCGTCCCCTGTTTCCATATCCTTGAGCTTTACCTCGCCCCGTTCAAGCTCCTCGTCGCCTAAGATAGCCACGAATCTGGCGCCTATCTTGTTGGCGTACTTGAACTGTGCCTTGAAGCTCTTGCCTACATGGTCGAATTCGGTCTTTATGCCGCTGCTGCGGAGCTTTGCGGTAAGTGTGAAGCCCACCTTGCGGGCCTCCTCGCCCATCGCCGCCACATATACCTCAACGTTGCGTGGCTGTGGTATTTGCGCTCCCGAAAGCTCTGCTATGAGCAGCAGCCTTTCCATGCCCATGCCGAAGCCTATGCCGGGAAGCTTAGGTCCGCCAAGCTGCTCCAAAAGCCCGTCATAGCGGCCTCCGCCGCATACCGTTCCTGAATATCCCTCACTGTTTGCGATTATCTCGAACACGGTCTTTGTATAATAGTCCAGCCCGCGCACTATGAAGGGATCCACCTTGTACTGTATGCCTACGCTGTCAAGGCAGCCCTTCAGCTCTTCAAAGTGCGCCCTGCACTCGTCGCAGAGACAGTCCAGAATAGTAGGTGCGCCCTCGCATATCCTCTTGCACTTTTCTTCCTTGCAGTCCAATATGCGAAGAGGGTTCTTCTCGAAGCGGCTCTTGCAGGTCTCGCAGAGGCCGTCGTAATTGCTCCTCAGGTATTCCTTTAGCAGCTCGTTGTATTTTGGCCTGCAATTAGGGCAGCCTATGCTGTTTATGTTTACGGAAAGGCCCTTCACACCTATTTTATCGAGAACGGTCATGGCAAGCTCGATACATTCGGCATCTATGCTTGCCCGGGGTGCGCCGTAGACCTCCACGCCAAACTGATGATGCTCGCGCAATCTTCCCGCCTGAGGCTTATCATAGCGAAACACAGGACAGTAGAGATAATACATCTTGGTAGGCTGGGGGTCGTTGAAGAGGTTGTTTTCTATGAACATGCGGGCCGCGCCGGCAGTACCCTCGGGCTTGAGGGTTATGGACCTACCGCCCTTGTCATCAAAGGTGTACATTTCCTTCTGCACTATATCCGTGGTATCGCCCACTCCCCGAAGGAACAGCTCGGTATGCTCAATGACGGGGGTGCGTATCTCGCTGAACCCGAAGTTGTCGCAGGTCTCCCTTGCGATCTTCTCAATATACTGCCACTTATAGCTTTCTCTCGGCGTAACGTCCTTAGTGCCCTTCGGCGCCTGAATTGCCATGATTTCTCCTCGCATTCTATTTTAATAATAAAAAGGTCTCCCGCCCGGCAAAGGGACGGGAGACCCGCGGTACCACCCTAATTGGGCTAATAAAAGCCCCGGCTCAAGGCCATTAACGCAGGCCATACGGGCGGGCTTTTTACCCGCCGGCTCACGGGCGTCTCCGGCGATAGTCTCCGCGGGGCTTTCAGCCAGGGCCCACGCTCTCTAAAGAAGGCTTAATTTCGCCGCTCTTCCGGTCAATGCCAATATTCCTGCTAATTATATAATCGCAGGCTAAAAATGTCAAGAAAGTATGCTACTTTGAATACAGCTCCCGCTTTTCAGCGGCGACTGTATGCACCTTTGCGATATAGGTGCTCACGTCCTTTGGGTTGGGTATGCGCTCCACGCGGCATTCCCCATCGAATATGCGCTTGGTCATGGCCCCCGCGCCATGCGCCATTATAGAGGTCGTCTCCTCCATCATGTCGATGTTGTACATGCACACCTTATCAGGCTTTGCATAGCCCACGTTCTCCAGGTTGCCGCTCATGTACTTCTGGCGGTACATATAATATGGCGCCATGCCCATGCTCCGGGCGTACTCCATGCCAAGCTGCACCATCTTTTCGACGGTATCCCCGTCCGGCAGCTCATAGCTGCCAAGGCTCTGCTTCAATCGCGACGAGCGCTTTATGGCCAGCGTATGCACAGTAAGGTTATCCGGCTCGAGCTTCCTGATTTCGGATAAAGTATGCTCCATATCAGCCATATCCTCCCCGGGCAGGCCCGCTATAACGTCCATATTTATGCTGTTAAAGCCCACTGCGCGGGCCATATCCAAACAGTCCGCTATATCCTTTGGGGTGTGGCTCCTTCCCACCAGCTCCAGCGTCCTCTGGCACATGGTCTGTGGATTTATGGATATTCTTCCCGCTCCCATGGATTTTATTATCTCAAGCTTTTCTCTGGTTATCGTATCCGGCCTGCCCGCCTCCACGGTAAATTCCCGGCCATAGCCGCCGTACTGCCCGAGCGCATAGCTCAGCACATCCTCAAGCTCGCTCTCTGTAAGCACCGTAGGAGTGCCGCCGCCCATATACATGCTTCTTATCTTAAATCCGCAGTCTCGGGTTATTTCCGCGCCGAGGCGTATATCCTCCTTCAGCGCGGCTATGTAGGCCGCCATGTCCGTCTTGTCGGTGCGGACGCCCGAGGCGAAGGAGCAATAAAGGCACCGCGTCCGGCAGAAGGGTATGCCTATATACACGTCCACGTCCCTGTCGGCAACATCCATGAACAGCCGCTGTATATCCACTATCTCCTTTGCCAGGGCGAGCTTTTCCGGGGTCACGTCGAACTCCTCCGCCATAAAGCGCAGGGCCTCCTTTTCGCCTTTTTCGGCTATAAGCTCGCGGAGCAGCCGCGTGGGGCGTATTCCCGTCAGGCTGCCCCATGGGAGCCTCGCGTCCTTATATACCTTGCCCAGCGCGCGGAACACGGCTATCTTCATGCAGCGCTTGCGATAACGCTTCCTGTTCAGCTCGCCGCCGCCCACTTTTGGATGAATATAGGCGTACTCTGCCCGCGCCCCATCCATATCGGCAGTGCAGACAGCGCGCCATGTATCGCCGCTTTCCTCCATCACAGCCGAAATAAAGGGGGCGGCCTCGCCGTTCTCGGCGGGAACCACCTCCTCCATGGGCAGATAAAGCCTTATTACCTCGCCCAGATCGTTCAAAAGCTCCGGGTGGTCAGTATATACCCTTACCATTTTATCTCCTGATCTATCTTACATATGGGTTTGCGGCCCGCTCCTCATCCAGCGTGGTGGCGGGGCCGTGGCCTGGATAGGCGATATAGTTGCCTTCCAGGGTGAAGAGCTTATTCTTTATGGAGCTTACTATATCCTCATAGCTTCCGTAGCTGAAGTCCGTCCTGCCTATGCTCCGGCGGAAAAGGGTATCCCCCACAAACACGCACTTCTTTCCCTCCAGCACATAGCTGACGCCGCCCACGGTGTGACCGGGGGTAAACAGCACATTGAACTCCAGGCCCGCTTCCCTTACCGTATCGCCGTCCTTGAGCTTTACGTCGGCATAAAAAGGCTCGATCTTCCTGAAGGTGAGGTTTATGTCCTTATCCCTGAGTCCCGCTTCGTCCAGCTCGCCTATGTACACCTTCATGCCCTGCTTTTGCAGCTCCGGCACGCCCAGCATATGGTCAAAATGGCAGTGGGTGAGCAGTATGGCGTTACACCCAAGGCCGTTTTTCTCAAGGTATGTATTTACCTTTCCCGCGTCCGCCGGATCGATTATAACGCACTCGTCGCTGTTATTAAGCCTCACAAAGTAAGTGTTTACGCAGTACGGGCCGGTTTCTATGCTGCTGACTGTTATATCTCTGTTCATGCTGTTTTCCTCGCTTAAAATGTCCTTCTGCTGTCCAGAAGTATAGTCACCGGGCCGTCGTTTATGAGGCTCACCTGCATATCCGCTCCGAACTCGCCGCACTGTACAGGCACGGTTTCCCTCAGCTTGGCTATTGCCGCCTCATACATGGGTATGGCCTTTTCCGGCCTCGCCGCCTTTATGAAGCTGGGGCGCCTGCCCTTGCGGGCATCGCCGAAAAGGGTGAACTGGGATATGAGCAGTATCTCTCCGCCTATGTCCGTTATGCTTAGGTTCATCTTACCCTCGCTGTCCTCAAATACCCGAAGGCCGGTGAGCTTTTCGCATATGTAGTCGAGATCGGCCTGCTCGTCGATATCTTCGACCCCCAGCAGCACCATAAAGCCCTTGCCAATGCTGCCCTTTACATTGCCCCCTATGCTTACCGACGCCTCGGATACTCTCTGCACTACTGCCCGCATATGTTTTCTCCTTAAAAAATATTACTGGTTTACCCGGTATACCTCCTTGACGGAGCGCACCTTACGCATGCTCTTGATTATGTTGTTGAGCTGCTCCGTGCTGGATACGTCGAAGGAAAGCTGTATCTGTATTATGTTTTGGTTGGCCTTGTCAACCTTTGCGGTCATGGCGGTTATGCTTATGTTCATGCCGGCGAGCACCTGGGATACGTCCATGAGAAGGCCGGTGCGTTCATCAGCTACTACCTGTATGGTAGCGGTGTAGCTGCTCTTGGCGTTGTTTGCCCATTCCGCCCTTACTACCCTTTCGGGATCCATAAGCAGATCCCCTATATTCGGGCAGTCCTTTCTGTGAATGGACACGCCCCTGCCGCGTGTGACATAGCCTATTATATCGTCTCCGGGAAGCGGCGTACAGCAGCGGGCAAAGCGCACCACCATTCCGGTGTCGCCCTCCACTATCACGCCCTTGCCGTTGCCGCGGTTCTCGGGCCTGCCCTGCTGCTCCTCCTCAAGCCGCTCCAGGCGCTCTGCGGCAGCCGCCGCCTTTGCCTCTTTTTTTGCCTGCTCAAGAAGCTTGTTTGTCACCTGCCCGGTAGTTATGCCGCCGTAGCCTATAGAGGCATACACGTCGTCCAGATCGGACATATTGAACTTTTTTAATATGTCCTCGAAGTATTCCTTCTTGCCGGTAAAGTCGCTTAGCTGCGCGCCCTGGCGCTTCAGCGCCTCGGAGAGCATATCCTTGCCCCGCTGTATGTTTTCCTCCCGGTTGGCCTTCTTAAACCACGTGCGTATTTTTGCCTTGGCCTGCTGTGTCTTGGCGATCTTCAGCCAGTCGTAGCTGGGCGCGGCGTTCGGCGAGGTTATTATCTCCACCACGTCGTTGTTTTTCAGCTTGTAGTCAAGGCGCACCAGCGCGCCGTTTACCTTCGCGTGCTGAACATGATTGCCAACGTTGGAGTGTATCCTGTATGCGAAGTCTATCGGCGTAGAGCCCGTAACGAGGTCTATTATCTTGCCCTGAGGGGTAAGCACATAGACGTAATCGCCAAAGAAATCCTTGCGTATGTTCTCTATAAATTCCCTCGTGGTGTTGGAATCCGCCTCCAGGGAAAGGGCTTCTCTCAGCCACGCAAGCTTGCTGTCCAGATCGTCAGGGTTGCTTCTGCCTTCCTTATACATCCAGTGCGCCGCTATGCCGTATTCAGCAGCCTTGTGCATTTCCGGCGTCCTTATCTGCACCTCAAATGGCATACCCATGCCGTCGTTTGAGAACAGCGTCGTGTGCAGAGAGCGGTACATATTGGTCTTGGGCATCGCTATATAATCCTTAAAGCGTCCCGGCATGGGCTTCCAGAGGGAATGGATTATGCCGAGCGTGGCGTAGCAGTCGTTTACCGTGTTGACTATCACCCGTATGGCTATAAGGTCGTATATCTCGTCTATGGTCTTTTGCTGGCGGACGGTCTTTTTGTATATGCTGTAAAAGTGCTTGGGGCGTCCTGAGAGCGTAGCCTCTATCCCCGCCTCCTTCAGCGCCCTTTCTATCTCCTCCATGGCCTTATTGAGGGTGCGCATGCGCTCCTCCTGATAGGGTATCATGGCCTGCTCCAGCTTTTTGTACTCCTCCGGCCAGAGATACTTCATACAGAGATCCTCCAGCTCGCACTTCATGGCGCCCATGCCGAAGCGATGCGCAAGAGGCGCATAGATATCCAGCGTCTCGCGGGCCTTGCGTATCTGCTTTTCCTCGCTGCAATACTGGAGGGTACGCATATTGTGCAGTCGGTCATTGAGCTTTATTATGACCACGCGGATATCGTTCGCTATGGCAAGGAACATCTTGCGGAAGCTCTCCGCCTGTATGTCCTCGCGGCTTATCATCTCGTTCTTCCCGGTTTTGGTAAGCTTTGTTACGCCGTCCACCATGCCGGCGATATCCTGTCCAAACATGGACGCGAGCTTTTCGTAGGTTATATCCTTGCCGTCCTCTATAACGTCATGCATGAGACCCGCCAGTATGGTATGGCTGTCCATACCCATATTGGCCAGCATTATGGCCACGCTTTCCGGATGGGTATAATAGGGCTCTCCGGAATGGCGGGTCTGATGGGCATGGACCCCCTTGGTAAACTCAATAGCCCGGTCAAGCATCTGCATTTCCTCTGGTGTGAATGTCTTTGAACAGATTTCCCTGAGCTTTTCCATATTGCCCCTCCTTTCGGCCTCACTGCCCTGACGATTGAAATAATAACAGAAATCAACGGCCTGCACCGTTGATTTCATAAAGTGCTGTTAAATTAGTATACTATTGCGGAGTACACATCGTAACCCTTCAGGTTATCTCTGCCTCCGCACTCGGATGCGAGCTCGATTGCAAAGCGCGCGCCTACCACCTCTCCGCCCATTTCCTCGACGAGCTTGGCGGTGGCAAGGCAGGTGCCGCCGGTGGCCAGCAGATCGTCCACCACTACTACCTTTTGCCCGGGCTTTATGGCGCCCACATGTATCTCAAGTGAATCGGTGCCGTACTCGAGTGCGTACTCATAGCGCAGCGACTCGCAGGGAAGCTTGCCGGGCTTTCTGGCCAGCACAAGACCCGCATTAAGAGCGTAAGCCAGTGCAGAGCCTACTACGAAGCCCCTTGCCTCCGGGCCTACTACCAGATCTACCTGTTTGCCCTCAAGGCTCTTTGCCAGTTCATCTATGAGCTGCCTGAATGCCTCCGGGTCCTGGAACAGAGTAGTAACATCCCGGAAAAGTATGCCGGGCTTGGGAAAATCAGGGATAGAGCGCACAGCAGTCTTAAGATCCATGTTTATTTTTCCTCCAGTCATTGCGTATGGCAGATGTTTTGTTTGTTATTGTTCCCGAGACCTGAGTCTTTGGGCAGCGGCATATGTTGGGCTTTCCATAAGATCCCGCTGGGGCGGATCCTTTGCGAGCCGTATGCCTTCGTTTGCATCGATGAAATCCAGCTCCTCCATAACCCGTTCGCCCAGCCTCGCCATTCGGACAGGCGTCTTTGTTACGGCGGCGAGGTAATCTATAAGCTCCTCACGGTTGAAAAACCGTCTTTCCGATGAGCGCAGCGCCCTGTAATATGCCGCTATATCCCGTCTCTCCAGCGCAAGAGATGCAAAGCAGCCTATAGGGTATGCCCTGCCCGGTATTATCTCAGCATGCGGCGCAAGGGCTCCAAGCCTTTCGGCAAAGCCAGCGTCAATGCTGTCATACATCAAAACGCTGCTGAAGCGGGACATATCCAGCGAGTCTATCACCGGGCCGAAAACAGCCGTATGATAGCCGCAGGGGAAGGCTCTGTTGCGGCCGAAAACCATATCCAGCCTTCTTAAAAGGCCCTTATCCGCCAGCTCCTTCATAAGGTCAACGGCACCCCCCTCGGTAAAGCAAAGCACCATTGTCCCCGCTATGGAGTCTGTCAGCAGCTTTTCAAGGCCGCGGGCCTTTTTTTCGCCCGTATCAATGCCACAACCTGTATTATACAATATATTCTCGGAGAATGCATCAATAAATTTATCTCCTCTGTCCTTCATAAAGGCTTCGGGATCCTCTATGGGTGCTGGGCGCATATCACAAACGCGGAGCTGCACCGAGCGCATGCCGTTCCACTTGTTTATTATCGGCGTGTATATGGCGTCGCAGCGGCCCATATCCGCCAGCTCCACAAACTGATGCCCCTTTGAAAAGGCCACAAGATCTACGTACCTGTCGTCTTTTACGGCGGTAGCCTTTATATGATTGCCGCTGCTGCCTATGCGCCTGAGTCCCCGCAGCAGCATGCCGTCCGTCCGAAAGGACGGCTCCGGATTGCCCTCCCCAAACGGGGCAAGCAGCTCCAGCTCCTCCACCATGGGAAGCGTAAGCTCGGAAAGCTCTATTTCCGCCTCATAGCTTCTCCTGGGTATAAACAGCTCCTGATCCACGGTGCTCCTGAAGGTCCCGTCCAGTGCCTGACGGAATTCTTCAAAATCTTTCTCCTGCATGGTAACGCCAGCTGCATACGCGTGGCCGCCAAAGCGGGTGAAAAATCTGTTGTTGGCGTTGAGGGCCTGATACAGGTCAACTCCCGGCACAGACCTGGCGGAACCCGTCAGCACTCCGTCTTTTTCGGAAAAGAGCAGCGTTGGTCGGTAATACCTTTCGGCTATCCTTGCTGCGGCAATACCTATGACGCCGGGGTTCCAGTCCGGGGATTTGAGCACTATGGAGCGGCCTTTTGTAAGATCCAGCTGTTCCACCATCTCCGCTGCGGAAGCTATTATGTCCCCCTCCTCCGTCTGACGGCGGCGGTTCAGCTCGTCCAGAAGCTCGGCTGCCTGCTGAGCCTTTTGGGTATCATGGGTGCAGAGCAGTTCCACGCATATACCGGCGTCCTCCATTCTGCCCGCGGCGTTGAGCCTCGGCCCGAAGCCGAAGGAGAGGTCCCGGGATACGAATGCATCGCTCTTGTCGTTCACTACGCGGCCCAGCGCCTTTATGCCCGGGGAGCAATCGCCCTTATTTATCATATCCAGCGCCACGGCAACTATGGCCCGGTTTTCACCCAGCAGCTGCACTACGTCAGTCATTGTGGCTATGCCTGCCTGAGGGAGGTAGCGTTTGGCGGCTTTTCGGCCTATAAGGCCCTCCGCAAGCTTCCACGCTATGCCCGCGCCGCATATGTCGCCGTTAGGGTATTTATCGTCCTCCCGGGTATGGCACACCACGGCGCAGCAGTCTGGTATTCTGCCGTCACAGCGGTGATGATCCGTCACCACCACGTCCATTCCCAGCTCCCGGCATCTGTCTATCTCGCCGTATGCCTTTACGCCGTTATCCACGGTAACTATGAGCTGTACGCCCATTTTGTGCAGCCGCTCCACGGCCGGAATGTTAAGGCCGTAGCCCTCGTCGTGCCGCGATGGTATATCGTATATCACATCTGCACCCATACTCTTGAGGCAGTCGTAAAGTATGGAGGTGGCGCATACGCCGTCCGCGTCGTAGTCGCCGTACACGCATATCTTTTCACCAGCTACAGCCCGCTTTATGCGCTCCAGCGCCTTATCCATATCCTTCATGAAAAGAGGATCCAGAAACTGCCCCTCCCCCGGGTGCAGGAAAAGCTCCATCGCCTCCCTGTCACGCGCCCCGCGGGCATACAAAAGCGAAGCAAGCCGCGGAGATATCCCCTCGGCCTTGGGTATATCGTTATTTATTTGTGATAGCTCATACATCAGCATACCGTAATTTTACACCCCGCGCAGCGCATTTGGCAAGGCGCAGGAAATCGGCATGCCTCGAAATCGGTGCGGCTATTTCAGCATTTGCAGTACCATTACGCTGATTAGACCGCTTACTGCCCCAATAGCTATATCAGAGAGCAGCGCTATGCTCACGTACAGCGTGCCCGCAACGGCGGAAAACACTATGAACGCCAGTACAGCGTAAAGCGTACCCGCCAGCGCCCCATACAGCCACAGCCGCTTTTTGCACCGGCGGACCGCTATAAGCCCTGCCGCCGCCGCGCATATCACCTTTATGACCGTGGTAAAAAGGCCCATTGTGGATACCTGCAAAAGTTCCTCTTTGAGTGCGACGGCATACAGTACCACCAGCACAAAGCTTATTATGACGCCGAGCAAAGCGCTCTTTCCCACCTCCAGCGCCATATTGGCCTGCTTTTGCGTCGCCCTTGCCGTTCGCATGCACATATACCCCCTATCAAGTATACAGATATATATGCGAAGGCACAAAAAAATATGCCCGGTAAAAAACCGGGCATATTGTAGCTTTTTAGCTTGTTTTAGTTTGCCTGATCCTCTATGGTGTTCTCTACGGGAGAATCCTCTACGGAGGCTATGGCGCCGCGAATGAATACCAGACGTACCTTGTCGGGACCAACGGAGATAGTCACAACGTCGTCCTTTATGGCAGTGATTGTGCCGTAGATGCCGCCGATCGTACGTACACGGTCGCCGGGCTTGAGATTAGCCAGCATGTCCTTTATCTTCTTTTCCCTCTTGCGCTGGGGGATTATCATGACTGCGAAAAGCGCAATCATGAGAATGATCAGCATACCGCCGTTGCTCATAAAGCCTTGAATGCCACTTACTACCTGAGTATCCATTATTTACCTTCCTTATCTTTATTGCGGCAAAGCCGCCAATTTTTGCTCTCCAATCATTTTATATAAAATGGTTTCCTGCGTCAAGGTATTTATTCCCCGTTGGGCAAATTGTCACAATTGCCCAAGAACCTTATATTTCATTCTGCCGCTTTGCCGCCCTGTATTTTTTGATAAACGCTGAAGGGTGATAAGAAAGCTTCGCTTTGCGCAGCCCCTCCAGGCCCATGTCCTCCTCACGGTTTATGTACTTCACGTCGTTCAGAAGATTGGCCGCCATCTGCTGGTTTATCAACGGATACAGGCCCGGCACTTCCGCCTCAGCCTTTTCAAAGTAAGTCACCGCCATATCCTTCCATGGCTTATCCGCCACGGAAAAGGCCTTTATTTCGCCGTTTATCCTTATTCCGCCGCAGAGAAGGTCCAACTCCATCATGTTGGAAAGGGCGGTGCGTATGGCATCCAGTTCCCATTCTATGGATAGAGAGTCGTTCTCGTCCTTATTGGAGGCCCACTGCTCGTACAGGTCTATGCACTCTCCAATATTCTCCGGCCCCAGCGTCACAAACTCAAAGCTTTCGCTCTGCTCTAAGCGGTTTATGAAATTGCGCTTCGCGTGGTATTTCTTGCCGGGCAGGTCTCTGAGATCCTCCATATCATAGACGTAATCGAAGTTGTCCCTGTCCTCCTCAAGCTCGAAGCCCGCCATTCGGAACTGCTCCGCATACTGCTCTGCTATGCCAACGAACAGGGGCTTTACTCCATTATTCACCATATACTGCTCCGCCCTGACTATGGCCCTGCCATAATCCGCCGGGTCAAGGCATACCGGCGCCATCATATACATCGGCGCGCCGGGAAAGCTGCAGCGGCTGTACATCACACCGTCCTCAAAGGCTATTGTTATTTTTCCTCTTGCACCCCACACCATGTAGCTTGTGAAGGTAAATTCAGAGCTGAAGAGCCCTGCGCTTTTGGTGTACCTCTCCACCTCCTGCCGCATATCCACGGTCACTTCCCTGAATTCGAGTGTTTCTTGTTTAATGCTCATATTTTCCATATTCTCATATTACTCTACCGGCACGATAAGTTTCAACCTTTAATTTTTATTTTGCCCATTACAAAAGCCCCGAAAAAAATCGGGGCCTCAGTCTGTCAAAAAACCCCAGGGTTGATAAGGGGCCGCAGCCCCTTATGTTTAATCCGGCTCTGACGACATGTGCGTCAGAACGGATGAAAACCCAGAGGTTTTCGTACTTTGCGGATTTTGCCGCCCGGGAGCGAATGCGAGAGGCAAAACCCGTAAAACTCAAAAAAGTGGCATTCAGCCACTTTTTTGACACTCTGAAGCCCCGAAAAAAATCGGGGCCTGCTTTTTTCTTTTGCCGTGGTCAGCGCATTATCTGATATGTGGCGTCTACCGTGGCCGTCACCTTTATGGTGGGCATTACGGTCTGCGCTTCGGTCAACGCGTCCTCCGCGGGCTCCGCCGCAGCCTGCGCCTTTAGGGTCCTATTGGTATCGTCGTATACCACCGCGCTGTCTGCGCCGCCGTTTTCATCTATGGAGATGGGCAGGTTTGTCAGGCGCACTCCCGCACCGGCCGCTATTGCCCTGGCCTTTGCGCCCGCCGACTCCACCGCCATGCCTAACGCCTGAAGGTATGCCTCGGAGTCATCCTCGATGGAGTATTCGGGGCCGGATACGTCGCTCGCGCCGGCGGCGACGGCTTCGCTTATAAGGCTGCCCAGCACGTCCATATCCCTGACCTTGACGTTCACGGTGTGGTACACCTCATAGCCCACCACCTTGGAGGTATTCTTGCTGTAATCCCTGACCTCGTTTATATTGAGATAGCCGGTCTCGATATCCTCCTCCGCTATGCCCCTGGCCTTTATCACCTCAAGCACCGCCTCCATCAGCTTCGCGTTATTCTGCTGCGCCTCGGATACGTCCTTTTCCTGGGCCCTTACGGTAAAGCCCACCTCGGCGATATCCGGCTTTATACTTACGGTGCCGGTGCCAGTCACCCTTACGGTGCTTCTGGTATCATAATATCCGTCGGTATTCTGAGTCGATGCCACTATATTCTTTTGCTCCTCTATCTGGTCCTGGCTCTTGCAGGCGGCGGCCGAAAGGGCCAACATTGCTATGCAGAGCACTATTGCCGCTATCCTTGCCTTCTTATTCATTTTCATTGTCACTTTTACCGTTACTCCTTTTTCTCGGTATTTTCTTTCTTATTGGCGCTGAGCTTTTCCATGCGTTCCCGCCGCTCCTGCGCCTTTGCCTCGCGCTTTACGGCATTCCTGGCTTTCCCCTTCTTTATGAGCTTCACTACGAGCACAACTATCGCGGCCAGCACCGCGATCACCAGTATCGCGGGTATTGCGCATACTATGGCTACCAGTGCGTTCTCGAGGAATACGCCTACCGCCACGAAGCTCTCCGAAAGCCCCGCGGACATACGCTCGCCCATGCCTTCCTTTGCGGCAGGGCCTTTGGTGAGGCGGTTCTCGTTGATAGTCACATAGACCGTGGTATAGTCCACCAGGTCGTCATAGCGGCGGAGCTGCGTCGTGTACTGCTCTATCTCAAGCGTTGTCTCGGATATGGCCTTTTCAAGCTCTACCAGATCCTCCATATTGCCGGTGGTCTTCATTATTTCCTTGAGCCTGTCAAGCTGATCCCGAAGCACACCCAGGCGGGTCTCGGTATCAAAGTAGTTGAGGGTTATATCCTCGGTATCGCAGTTGCTGTAGGTTATCTCTCCGGTGCCCTGGGTAAAGTCCACGAATTCCCTGACCTTGGCGGTAGGAATGCGGAACGTCAGGTTGGCGGTGCGGCCATAGTCGGAGTACGTCTCGGGCTTTGTGCCGCTCACGCTGGAGGACTGCACATAGCCGCCGATCTGCGCCGCCTTGTCCTGAAGCTGCTTGAAGTGAGTATCGAACTCGTCGGTCCGCATCTCAAAGGAATATGTGGTGATTATCTTGTGGTTGCCGTAGTTCGGGTCGGAAGCGCCCGCGTCATAGCCGCCTGCGGTATCTTGGTAATCTGAGTCTGTTTGGGGGGCTTCGATGGTCGGCGCCGCCTCCGGCTCCGCCATCATGGGAGCTTCTTCCTCCCAGGCATGGTCATTCGCACTGCTCGCCTGCTTCATATTCGTAAATGATGGCGAGCCGGCGCAGCCCGCGAGCAGCATGAGTACAAGCAGCGCACATACTGTTATCCTTAACCTTTTCATCATGATAAATACCTCCGTTGTAAGCTTATGTGGGGATTGATGCCGGTTCCGATTCTCTTATGCCTATAAGACGTACAGGCAGGCGGAATGGTTGCGTTTTTTCAAATAATTATCCTAAAAAAATTATATCAGCCTTCACTGCTCCGGGCAAGCGCCCTTGCGCTCCCGCACACCTATTATGACGCCGCATATTATGAGCAGCGCGCCTATTACGCTCATGAGCGTTATGGGCTCATGCAGGAACAGTGCGCCCGTTATAAGCGTTACAAACGGGTTTACATAAATATAGGTGTTCACCTTCACTATGCCGAGCCTGCGGGTCGCCATGTTCCATGTGGTATAGCTTATCCCGCTGCCGAGTATGCCGAGGAACGCTATGCAGAAGAGCTTTTGCGGGTCCGCGAGCTCATAAAGCGGCATATCCAGCTCCCCAGTAAAGAGGGCGATTGGCAGCGTGGTCAGTATTGCGAAAAAGGTCATTCGGCGCATAAGGAAAAAGCTCGAAAACCTGTGTACATAGCGCGTCATCATCACGGAGTACAGCGCCCAGCATATGGCGGCGGCTATGGACAGCATATCACCCAGCGGATTGAATTTCAGCACCACTGTCCCGTTGAACACCACCAGCGCCACGCCCGCAAGGGCGATGAGCGAGCCGTACACCGTATTCCTCCTGAGCCTGTTCCCTTTTGTAAAGAAATGCGCCAGCACGGCAGTCCATATGGGCGCCGAGGCTACGAGTATGCTTACGTTTGACGCAAGGGTATACCTGAGGGCATTGTTTTCGCAAAGGAAATACGCCGTATCCGCAAAGAGCGACATGAAAAACATACCGAGGTTGTCCTTTGCCGTGGTCTTTTCCGTCTTTGGATACATACACCACAGCACGGCATATGCCACTAAAAAGCGCATCAGCATTATCTGCAAGGGCGTAAATACGCTGAGCAGCGTTTTACTGAATATAAAGGTGCTGCCCCATACGCATATGGTGGCAAGCGCTATAAGGTGGCCGCTCAGCCCTTCCGTCCCCTTTTTGCCGCATTCCATGGGCATTTCTCCTTACAGGTTGGTAAAACCCGCTGTTTTTGCAGTATTATATCACAGCCATTATTATTTCGCTTTACTTTTCGCGAAAAAAACAGTAAAGTAGTATTTGGTGGTAGTTCGGCATAGCTGATTTACGAAAATATTTCCGCATGTTCCGGCAATTTTTTCCGGGCCGAAAGCCACTGTTTTTACGCGTTAATAAACCTTTTTAGGGAGGATATTTATAAAGTGGGTATTTTCTCTGTAATTTCACTTCTGGGCGGACTTTCCATATTCTTATATGGAATGGACATTATGGGGGACGGCCTCAAAAGCAGCTCCAGCAAAGCCCTTAAAAGCATGCTGGAAAAGGTCACCCACAGCGCGGTGCTGGGTATGCTCACTGGCACCCTCGTAACCAGCGTCATACAAAGCTCCACCGCCACAATAGTGCTTACCGTGGGCCTTTTGAGCGCCGGGATACTCAACCTTCGCCAATCCATAAGCATAGTCATGGGCGCGAACATCGGCACCACCGTCACGGCGCAGATAATCCGCCTTATGGATATAAACTCAAGCGGCGCGGCATTCATCGAGATATTCAAGCCCTCCACGCTGGCTCCGCTCGCCGTGCTTTGCGGCATAATATTCCTCAAATTCGTCAAAAGCCAAAAAACAAAGGGCATCGGCATGATGCTCATGGGCTTCGGAATTCTGTTCACCGGCCTTATGGGAATGACGGAGGCTGTATCGCCACTGTCCGAATCCCAGGCATTTACGGATGTTTTGCAGAAATTCTCCGATGTGCCGATACTTGGCATACTTACCGGTCTTATAACCACCTTTATCGTGCAGAGTTCTTCCGCCGTGATAGGTATGGTTCAAGCGCTTTCATCTACCGGCGCTTTCACCTTCCAGACCGTGTATCCCCTTATAATAGGCATCAACCTTGGCACCTGCATAACTACCGCCATTGTCTGCTCCATAGGAACAGACAAGGACGCCAAGCGCACCGGCATTGCACACATATTATTCAACTGCATCGGCACGGTGCTGTTTATGGCGGCAATACCCCTGCTGCACCACGCCGGGGCGCTGAACTTCATATGGGGCAAGCCCATGAACAGCGGCGGAATAGCAAACTTTACTACCATTTTCAATCTGGTGACAGCGGTGGCGCTGCTTCCCTTCACAAACCAGCTTGTAAAGCTGACTACCCTCATCGTAAAGGACTCCCCGGACGATACAGAGGATTTCTATCCCGAAATGCGCACCCTGGACGAGAAGCTGTTCATATCCCCCGCCCTTGCCCTTCATCAGGTGAATATAGCTGAAGCCAGCATGGGCAGGCTCGCCCGCAAGAACTTCAACCGAAGCATAGATCAGCTCGTATCCTACGATCCTGAGCGCAGCGCAAAGATATCCTCTGTGGAGGACAGGCTGGATGGCTTTACCGACGCCGCAGAGAACTACCTCATAAAGCTTTCCAACCACATCGACAGCACAGAGGACAACAACGAGTTGAACCTCCTGCTTCAGGCCGTCACCGACTTTGAGCGCATAGGCGATTACGCAACAAACATAAACGACCTCAGCGCACGCCTCGTAGCGGACGGACATGCCTTCTCGGAGACCGCAAAGAGGGAGCTTGAGATACTCTCCTCCGCACTTACCGAAATAATCGACCTCACCGTGGAAGCCTTCGCCAACGGCGATGAAGCTATGGCAAGGCGCATAGAACCTCTTGAAGAAGTAATCGATGAGATGGTGGCCACTCTCAAGGACAGGCATATCGAGCGGCTAAAGAACGGCTCCTGCACCATAGGCGCGGGCCTGGTGTTCATAGAGGTGCTGACCCATATGGGCCGCGCCGCCGACCAGTGCTCCAGCATAGCGGTGTTCCTGCTGGGCCGCCACAACGAGGAGATACTGAGCAACCATCACGCCTACCTGCACGAGCTGCACAAGGGCAACGACGCCTACTACGCCTCCGAATTCGAGGCGAGGCGCAGGGAGTTCCTCGACCCCATCGAGGCATTGTAAGCAGCAGCCTCAAAAGCGCACAAATATAAAAGGATATGTGGCTTTGTGCCACATATCCTTTTTAAGTCCACAAGCTATATTCTTTTCAGCAGGGCCGGAAGCTCGGATAAGAACCTTATCTCATAATCCGGGCGCACGCCCTCCTCGTCCGGCATATCGTCGCGGTTGAACCATATGGTGGTTATTCCGGCGTTTTTGCCGCCCTGCATATCGGCCGAAAGGCTGTCGCCCAGTATGGCGGTATGCGTTTTGCAAAAATCCGGTATCCTTTCAAAGCACCTTTGGAAGTACTCCGGCTCGGGCTTGCGGCCGCCTATTTCCTCGGAAATAAACATGCCGTCAAAGTATTTTTCTATTCCGGCGCTGTCTATTCGGCTGTGCTGCACCTTTGCTATTCCGTTTGAGGCAAGATACAGCCTGTATTTACCGTAAAGCTCCTCAAGCATGTCCTCGGCCCCCTCTACGAAATAGTGGCCTATCGCCAGCAGCCCCTCGTATACCTCGGCGGTCTTTTCGGGGGATACGGTTATTCCGAACTCGTCAAAGAGCTGCCTGAAGCGGCTGACCTTCACCTCCGCCATAGTGATCTGCCCCTTTTCAAGGCGCTTCCAGTGGGCTAGGTTTATCACGCTGTAGCGGCTGAGAAGCTCTTCCGTAGGCTCAATGCCCATGGCCCTGAGGGCGCCCGCAAGCGCAGGGCCCTCGGCCTTGTTAAAATCCAATATGGTGTTGTCCAGATCGATAAGAAGCGTATCTATCATATACGTCTTACTTGCTCATCGCCCTTTCGGCTGCGGCTACTACGTTTTCTACCGTGAAGCCGAACTCCTTAAAGAGTATGCCCGCAGGCGCGGAGGCGCCAAAGTGGTCTATGGTGACGGCCTCGCCGTCCAGCCCGATATATTTGTACCAGCTCATGGCACAGCCCGCTTCTATAGCCACTCTCGCCCTTACCGAGCCGGGCAGCACGCTCTCCTTATACTCCGCGCTCTGCCTGTCGAATATATCAGTGCAGGGCATTGATACCACGCGAACCTTTTTGCCCTTTTCCGCAAGCGCGTCTGCCGCCTTCATGGCTAGCTCCACCTCGGAGCCGCTGGCCATGAGTATCACGTCGGGCTTTTCGCTGCCGCGCAGTATGTAGCCGCCCAGCATGGCTTTCTTCACGTCCGTCTCCTCAAGCTGGGGCAGGTTCTGGCGGGTGAGCGCCAGGGCGGTGGGCAGTGTGCCGGAGAGTGCCGCGATGTACGCCGCGGCGGTTTCCTTCTTGTCCGCGGGGCGGAAGAGGTTTGTATCGGGTATAGCCCTTATGGAGGCAAGGTGCTCAATAGGCTGATGGGTGGGGCCGTCCTCGCCTACGCCTATGCTGTCGTGGGTGAGTATGTACAGCACAGGCAGCTTCATAAGCGCCGCCATGCGCATCGCGGGCTTGAGGTAGTCCGAGAACACCATAAAGGTGGCGCAGTAGGGGCGCAGTCCGCCATAGAGCATCATGCCGTTGCAGGCCGCCGCCATGGCAAATTCGCGTATGCCGAAGTGTACGTTCGAGCCGTCCCTGTCGTTCTTGGAATAATAGGGCTTGCCCTTTAGCTCGCTCTTGTTCGAGGGAGCCAGATCGGCGCTGCCGCCAAAGAGGTTGGGCATGTATTCTGCCGCAAGGTTGAGTATATCGCCGCTGGTGGCGCGGGTGGCCATTGGCTTTTCGGCGGCGGTCAGCCTGGGATCGTTGAGCAGCTCCTCTGGCAGCTTACTGTCGTGCCACCTCACCCATTCGGCATACAGCTCGGGGTACGCGGCCTTGTAGCCCTCGAACATCCTGTCGTACTCCTCCTCGGCCTTTGCATAGCCCCGGCCCAGCTCCTCAAAGTGCGCATACACCTCGCCGGGTACCTCAAAGGGCGCATAGTCCCAATGATAAAACTCGCGCATGGACTTGAGGGCTTCCTCCCCCAGAGGCTCGCCATGGGCGCTGGCCTTGCCCTGCTTAGCTGTGCCATAGCCTATCTCGGTGTTCACGATTATGAGAGAGGGATGTTCGGTGTCCGCCTTAGCATTGTCGAGAGCGGCCTGTATAGCGTCCATATTCTCGCCGGAGGCTACTTCCTGTACCTGCCAGCCGTAAGCCTCAAACCTCGCCTTCACGTTCTCGCCAAAGGTGGACTCTATGCGGCCCTCTATGGTTATATGGTTGCGGTCGTAGATCAGTATCAGCTTGCCGAGGCCCATGGTACCTGCCATGGAAGCGGCCTCGGAAGCAACGCCTTCCTGAAGGCAGCCGTCGCCGCAAAGGGCGTAGGTGTAATTGTCAACTACCTTGTAGCCGTCGCGGTTGAAGTGGGCGGCAAGCCGGCTTTCTGCCATGGCCATGCCTACCGCTATGGCGATGCCCTGCCCAAGAGGGCCGCTGGTAGTTTCAACGCCCTTGGTGTGGCGGTACTCCGGGTGACCGGGGGTAAGGCTGCCCCACTGGCGGAAGTTCTTTAAATCCTCGATAGTCAGTCCGTAGCCAAAGAGATGCAGCAGAGAATACTCCAGCACGGAAGCGTGGCCAGCGCTGAGCACAAACCTGTCCCTGCCCTGCCACTCAGGATCCTTTGGGTTATGCTTCATCTGCTTCCACAGTGTGTACGCCATGGGCGCAGCGTCGATAGCAAGGCCGGGGTGGCCGCTCTTTGCCTTCTCAACGGCCTCCGCCGCCAGAAAGCGTATGCTTTTTACAGAAAGCTCATCGATCTTATTCATATTGCGTTCCTTTCTTTATTTACGAGTATTTTATCTGTTCAATAGCTGCTTTATTATCTCCGCGGGCTCCGTAACGCCGGACTGATAAAGCTCCATGACGTCTTCAGAGCATATGGCGCCGATCTCAAGGTTTATCACCGAAACCGCGCCCGTTGTGGTAAGCTACTCCGCAAGCTTCAGCATATCCTCTGCAGCCTCGTTCATGTTCACGCCCACGCAGGCTCCCATGAGCCAGTGATCCTCTATCATGAGGGATGCCAATTCCTCGGTAAGCTCCGCGCATATCACCTCCACGGAGTCATTGCGGTTAGCCGCCTTGAGCGCCGCATAAGCCGCCTTGGCAAGCTCCGCGTTCTCAGCGTATATGGTATCCAAAAGACCTACGGGTATTTCCGCCAGCGCCCTTTCCGTCCATTTTTCCGGTGTTCCCATGCCGGTGCCGAAAAAATACGTGCCCTTATCCTGCAATTTTCCTTCGGCTACCATCTCCTGCTGTATCTTGTATCCAGCTTCGTTATCGCTCGCAAACAGAGACAGTGTGCGCACCGGAAAGCAGTGTGACGGATAGCTGTACAGCACCTCCCATGAAGCCATTGCCACAGCATCGCCGTCGAAGGTGACGCCAGAGGTATTTTCGGGTATTATATGCGGCTTGTCCGTCAATATTACCGCCGGGCCGGATATTTCCGGTACGTCGCCGGGCTGAGGCATATATACCAGCGATACGCCTTCCTTTGCCGCCTCCATGTTTTTCTGCTCTTGAGTAAACTCCGGCTCCGGGGTAGCGTTGGAGCTGGTCACCTGTACATTTTCCCCTATTGGTTCCGGTGTGGGCTCCGGTGTCTTCTCAGGTATCTCGGTCTGCTCAAAATCGTCGCCTGCAGCTTCTTCAACTATCTCCTGAAACTCTTCGCTGGCGTTTACCATGGCGTAGCGCACCTTTATCTTGGCTATGCTCTGGTTCATCTTATCGCTTATGGCGGGGTTGGGACTCATCTGCATGAGACTTATAGCTATGAGTACCGAAAGTGCCGCAACGGAAATTATGGCTATCCACGTGCCCTTTTTCATTTTTCTGTCCCCTCCGTGCCGTCGTTGTCATACACGGTGGCCCAGCCTTCCTTTATGCTCTTGCGCAGCATATAACCCTCTGTTCCCCAGTAGCTGACCTTGGCCCATTTGCCGTCCTCGCCCAGCCCTTCCTCCAGCAATACTATCGTGCTGTGGCGGGCTACCTTGTATATCTTATCGGCCTTGGCGTTTGGTTCGGCATAAAGATACTGTGTACCAGCGACATAATAGCCATCTGGTATGGACTGCATCACACCCTTCTCGTAGGTTATAAAGCAGCGGCGCACATAACCCTCCCGTCCGTCCGCCGTTACCTTGACCCATGGGTCGCCCTCCTGCAATATGGTAAGTTCGGTGTCCTTGCCCAGAGTCTTTATGAGTTTGTCGTTGGTGCCGTTGCCGGTACGCATTTGTGCCCCTTCAACAGTTATCCATGCCTTGCGGTCCTCGAGGGGCTCATTGTCGTATATATTAGTCTGGAAATCCCTGTACTCCTCAAATTTCATATCCGTCTTGAGCGAGGAAGCCAGGCCGCTCCTTGCTTTGCCTGCCGTCACCTTTACCGTAGTCCCGAAGGGCGCGTTGTAATATATCCACTTTGCGTCTTCCACGTAAAGCCGCACGCAGCCGTGGGAGCCGTTTGTGCCAAGGTTGTTGAAGGCGAATTTTTTCAGCGTAGACGTGTCCCTCGATGAGAACATTATGGAATGGAAATATACGCCGCCTACTATCTGCGTCCAGTATCTGGCATACTCATTATTGAAGGCCGCGAACTTTCCGAAGCGCTCCCTTCCGCCTATCTTCCACGTGCCGCTGGGGGTGGGTGATGCGGGCTCGTCCCCCTTGGGCTGCGTTTTGCCGGTGGTACAGACAAAACGGCGTACGATCCTCGTGTACTCGCCGTCGTCGTCCTTCTGGTATACCGTCACCACCTGGTTGGTGGTATCCAGCACTATATAATACTTGTTCGGGTCATTATTCTGCATTTCGTCCCGTGCAAAAGCGGCGCCGGGCAGCAGCATCAGCACGGCCATTGCTGCAAGCAGCGCAGTTTTGAATCTTTTGGAAAGCATAGATTCCTCCGATAGTAAAGTCCAGCATATTATATTATATTGTATTTATCCCTTTTCGCCAATAATCAATTTTATGTGCCTTTTCCATACAAAAAGGTCACATTCCTCCCGATTGCATATCCGGCCGTTATGTGGCATAATTGACTTGGTATTTTATTTATCCTCCGGGAGGCAAGATATGGCTATACTCAACAAATTAGGCAGCATCGCCCGCAACGTATCCGGCAGGACCGGAAACATGCTGGAGGTGAGCAAGCTCAACGCTCTGATACGCAGCAGCGAGGACGACATTGAAGAGCTGAAGCAGCAGCTGGGCGAATACTTTTACGGCAAATACGCCGCTGGGGTAATACTGGACGGCGACGCTACGGAAATATGTAAAAAGATCCAGGCGGCATATACAGAGATAAAGGCCAACAAGGCCGAGATAAACAGCATAAAGGCCGCAGCAAGGGAGGCAGAAAACGAAGCAGCCGAGGAAGCCGAGGCAAAGGCACAGATCAAGCTCCAGTCCAAGGAACTGTACGGCGAATTCGTAAACGCCGCCCGCTCCGTTTCCGGCTCAGTCACCTTATGCCCTATGTGCGGCGCATCGGTAACAGACGGCTCCCGCTTCTGCGGCAATTGCGGCACGAAACTCAGCTAAAAAAAGAGCGGCTCGCCGGCCGCCATTTCAGTCTGTCAAAAAACCCCAGGGTTGATAAGGGGCCGCAGCCCCTTATGTTTAATCCGGCTCTGACGACATGTGCGTCAGAACGGATGAAAACCCAGAGGTTTTCGTACTTTGCATTCGGTGCTGACCGCGCCATAGGCGCAAGCACCGGATGAAAAAAACTCGAAAAAGTGGCGTTTAGCCACTTTTTCGACAGCCTCAAAGGGCGGCTCACCAGCCGCCCTTTTATTATTTGCGCTTTTACTTATCCTCAACTTCTACTATCTGGGCTTCGGGGGCGTTCTTCTTTACGCTCTCTATACCGTTCATGCAGGAAGCTTTTGCTTTGTAGCCCTCGGATACGGCTATTATCTCGCCGTTTCTCGCCTTGAGGCGGAAACGGAACTCGCCGGCCTTGTCGGCATATACTTCAAACTTGGGATGGGTAAGCTTCTCAAAGCCTTCCACCGTCTGGTCCTCTATGCCGCCTTCACAGCACTTGCGTACGCTTTCTATGCCGTTGAGGCATGTGTCCTTGCTTTTGTAACTCTCGGAAGTGGCTATCACCTCGCCGTTTCCCGCCTTAAGATTGAATACAAAACCCGTCTTGGTGGCCTTTACTACAAACTTGCCCATTTATAACTGCTTCCTTTCTAATAATGCCGCATAAACGGCCTGTTTACTATACAGAACAAGGATATATTATCCGTGCGGCCGTGTCAATATAAATGCCCATAGTGCTTTATTTTTTTAGGCGCGCCTCAAAATTTTTGGCGTTATTTAAGTTGCTTTAGGTTTGCCGCCGGTGTATAATTTAATGGAGTGAAAATAGCCGGAAAACAGCAGAAATTTCACCCTTACACAATTTTTTATCTTATAAACCAAAACAATATAAACAAACAAGGAGATGCCTAATGAAGTACGATCGTATCTACAATTTCTCTGCCGGTCCCTCCATTCTTCCCGAAGAAGTGCTGGAAAGCGTCCGCGATAACCTCATGAACTATGAGGGTTCCGGTATGTGCGTAATGGAGATGAGCCATCGCTCAAAGGTTTTCCAGAAAATAATCGACGAAGCCGAGCAGGATCTCCGTGACCTGATGAACATTCCCGACAACTACAAGGTTATGTTCATACAGGGCGGCGCTACGCTCCAGTTTGCTATGATCCCCATGAACCTGATGAAGAACGGCGTAGCCTGCTATGTCGAGACCGGTGCATGGAGCAAGAAAGCCATCAACGAAGCCAAGAAGTACGGCGATGTGCATGTAGTGGCCTCCAGCAAGGACAGGAACTACGCCTATGTACCAGATTGCAGCAATCTGGATATCCCCGATAACGCCGATTACGTCTATATCTGCGAAAACGAGACCATCCACGGCGTGACCTGGCAGAAGCTGCCCAACACCAAGGGCAAGATTCTGGTATCCGACCAGTCCTCCATGTTCCTCTCCAAGCCCTGCAACGTGTCCGATTACGGCATGATCTACGGCGGCGTACAGAAGAACATCGGCCCCGCCGGTATGGTGATCTGCATCGTGCGCGAGGATCTTATCCGCGATGCCTCCGAGCTGCCCGTATGGGTACCCACCTACTGTGCATATTCCACCCATGCCAACAACGGCTCCATGTACAATACCCCCAACTGCTGGAGCATCTACGTATGCGGCCAGGTCTTTAAGTATCTTAAGAGGATAGGCGGCCTTGAGGTCATGAACCAGCGCAATATCGACAAGGCGAAGGTCATGTACGACTTCCTCGACCAGTCCAAAATGTTCAACGGCACCGTTGACAAGGAGTTCCGCTCCCTGATGAACATACCCTTCGTGACCGAGAGCGCAGAGCTTGACGCCGAAGTAGTGGCCGCCACCAAGGCAGCCGGCTTTGACAACCTGAAGGGCCACAAGAGCGTCGGCGGTCTCCGTGCCTCCATCTACAACGCAATGCCCAAGGAGGGAGTCGAGGCTCTGGTCAGGTTCCTGTCCGAGTTCGAAGCTAACTACAAGAAGTAATTTTATAAAGGAGAGAATATCATGCGCATATTGGTAACTGACGGAATGGATAAGGACGCCCTCCAGACCCTCAAGAATAACGGTCACGAGGTCGTTGAACAGTTCTATGCCCCCGAGGAGCTTGGTGCAGCACTGAAGGAGTTTGACGCCGTAGTAGTCCGCAGCGCTACTAAGGTACGCGCCAACCACATCGACGAGGCCAAGGGCGGCAAGCTGAAGCTGATCATCCGCGGCGGCGTCGGCGTTGACAATATCGACGTCAAGTACGCGGAAGCAGCCGGCATCACCGTAAAGAACACCCCCCGCGCATCCTCCCAGTCCGTTGCAGAGCTGGCTATGGCCCATATGTTCGCCTGCGCCCGCTTTGTCTCCATCGCCGGTCACACCATGCGTGAGGATAAGTGGGAAAAGAAGGCCTACGGCAAGGGCATCGAGCTTCAGGGCAAGACCCTCGGCATCGTAGGCTTCGGCCGCATCGGCCAGCATCTCGGCGTAATGGCCAAGGCCATCGGCATGAACGTAATCGCTGAGGATATATTCCATATTCCCGGAATCGAAGAGAAGCTGGGGATTCCCTACGTAGAGCTTGACGAGCTGCTTGCCAAATCCGACTTCATCTCCGTACATGCCCCCGCCGTAGACGGCGGCGCCCTCATCAATGCCGAGACCATCGCCAAGATGAAGGACGGCGTAACCATTATCAACACCAGCCGCGGCACCAACGTTGATGAGGCTGCTCTGCTTGCAGGCCTTGAGAGCGGCAAGGTACGCAGCGCCGGTCTGGATGTTTACGCAGACGAGCCCGCTACCAACAAGGCCCTGTACAGCCATCCCATGGTATCCTGCACCCCCCATATCGGTGCAGCTACCAAGGAAGCCCAGAAGCGCATCGGCGCCGAGATCGTAGAGATCATCGAGAGCTTCGGCAAATAATCGCGCATTAAAAGATGTCAGTTGAGATAGCTGTCCATAAAACGGGTTGTGTATGGCAGCTTCCTGACAAGGATTGCTAACAAAGGGGTATGCACTTTCGTTGTGCATACCCCTTTATTGTAGCATATTTGTTGCAAGTTCCGGAAACGCTAAAGAAGGCTTCTATTATAATATAACTAAATCCGCGGGAATAACACATTACAGCTTCAGCAAGACTCCTACCGGCTACACCGCAACTATGGCATACGGCAGCGAATTTACGAAAATGCGTACATCTCCACAGACTTTAATTACAGGCTGTTGTTAATCCCGCTGGATATTCTGGCGCTGGGCGGAGCCTGATATGGCGTTTACAAGGTATATAAGCACTGTCAGAATAAGAAACGTGGATATGAGTAAAGCTAACTATTTGATTATGCACCTGATTGTCCATATTTTGCTTTTACCCACTCGTTGAATACTTCTTTTCTTCCCGCTCTGTCGTCTCTAGGAAGCGAATCCAGCTTAGCCTGATAAACGGTGTCCGGCGTCTCGCTCCCGTCCGTCGGTGCAGCCTCCGCCTCAGGCGTCTGCGCCGTTATCTCCGAAACGGCTTCGGCGCTCTCGATTTCGACGTCATAATTATAAAGAGCGGCAATGCATCCGCTGCTGCTCAGGCAAACCGCCGCCAGCAACGCTATTGCTATTCGTGCCTTCCGGCCGTTATACCTTTTGCTTTTTTCACTGTATACCATATTAAACATTTTCCCTCTCTGAAGCTTATCCTTTTATTTTAAGGCATTCTTGCAGCGCTGCCTCATCTATGTAATAACCGGTCAATTTAGTGTAATAATTGACATGAAATTCGGTATTGAGATTTTTATCAATGCGTGTTTCTCTATAATTGCTCTTACAAACAGGCGTGTTTCGGCGTCGTTTTGTTTGACAATCGTATGTTTATGTGTTATTTTTTATTTAATCCGTCTTTGTTGAATTATCTCGTTTTTACAGGAGTGCAGGCTGCATGAACTCAGCTATCGTATATGCTTCCAACTGTATACTCGGTATCATAATGGTACTATTCTGTATGCTTACCCTGAAGATGAGGTGGGGGCGCGCAGTCACGTTCATCGGCGCTTACGCAGTGGTACTTTTCAGCTTCTTCGGTCTGCTCCTGTTGCCTGATCAAAACATAGCGGCAAAGCAGACAGTCGGTTTTTTAATAGATCTCATCGGATTCCGAATATTATTCACGGACAAAATGCCCAGGCTGGCCATATGCACCTTCACCATATTCATGAACGAATGGATATGCGAGTTCATCAGCTTTTCATTTTTCTCAAATGTATATCCCCAGACCACTCAGGGGATGTTCCTTATACCTCCGCTGACCCAGGTCAGTATGTATGCAATATATATTTGCGTTTACGCCTTCCTCATGTGGATATTCTCGCTGCTGCTCAACCGCATACTCAGAAGCTTTTCCTGGCAGGATATCCTTTCATATATCTTTTTCCCTTTCATGCAGCTTGCCATGGTGACATGGGGTTCTCTGCCCAACTTTTACAATCATGCTGAAGCAGTGCGGCTCTGTATAATATTATTCTGCATAATTTCAGACGTGGGACTGTACTACTCCATGCGGGGCATAACCCAGCGGGCGGAGCTCAGGGCCTCCAATGCCCTGCTGTTGAAGCAGGTAGATGCGGAAAAGGAGCATTACGCCGCCCTTACGGAGCAATATGAAGCGATGCGCCGCATGCGGCACGATATAGCAAACCACCTATACACCATACAGGCGCTGCTGGACAACGGCGACACAAAGCATGCGGCGGAATACGCCAAGGAAATACTGCCCCGGCACACCTTTCACTCCAGCTTGGGCAGCTGTGAAAACCCCGTAGTGGACGCTTTCCTTTATTCCCGCATGAGCAAGCTCAAGGCCGCCGGAATAAGCGCGGAAGCAGACGTGCGGCTGCCCGCTGAAACAAGCATATCCAATGCGGACATGATAATCGCCTTCGGCAATATGCTGGATAATGCGGAAGACGCATGCCGTGCCCTGCCCGAGGGTAAGCGTTATATACGCATACAGGCCGACATCAAAAACGGCTGCTGTACGCTGCGCATGGAAAACTCCGTTGCAGAGCAGCCCGTCTCAAAAAAGGAGCGCATACCCGGTCTGAACCGCGGCGTAGGCCTGAGCATACTGGAGCGGCTCGCGGAGCAATACCGGGGAACCTTTACCTATGGGCTGAAGAATAGCCGTTTTTGTGCTGTATTGACTATGCAGACAAGCGAGGTGAGGTAAGAAATGCTTAGTATAGCTGTATGTGACGATGATGAGCTGCACCGTAAAAGGACGGTTGCGCTCATACGAAATACGCCGGGATTTGAGAATTCCCTTATACGGGAATTCAGCAGGGCGGAAAACCTTCTGGACTCCATAAGTGAGGATCATTATTTGCCGGATGTAGCTGTGCTGGATATTCAAATGGATGAAATGGACGGCATAGAGCTCGCCATGAGGCTGAACCGCTCGGTGCCCGAGTGTCAGATAATATTTCTCACGGGATATATTTCATATGCAACCCGCGCCTATGATGCGGAGCATGTGTTTTATGTGCTTAAGACCGAGACGGACAGCCGCCTCGGCACCGCCCTGAACAAAGCGGCGGAAAAAAGGCGCGCCTGCTCATGCCAGCAGATAATAATCAACGCCGACGGCGCATCCCGGCGGCTGCTTTGGGATCAGGTCCAGTATCTCGAGCGCGTGCTGCGGCGCGTGAGAATAGTGACTTTGGACGGCGAGCTTTGGACGAACACCCCTCCATCCGATATAGTTTCTCAGCTCGACAGCCGGTGCTATTGTCAATGCCACAAGAGCTTTTATGTAAACACTGCCTGCCTTGCGGCGATGCTGCCCACGGAATTCATACTGCAAAGCGGCCTTCGTGTTCCGATAAGCCGCAGCTATAAAAAGGCCGCCAAGGAAAGCTTTTTGTTTGGTTTCGGTGCAATATTAGGTAAAATATAGAATAATACAGGGGAAGCAAAACAATGATAGGCGCAATTGCAGGAGATATCATAGGCTCGATCTATGAACGGCACAATATAAAAACAAAGTCTTTTCCACTGTTTCAGCCGGAAAGCCGGTTTACAGATGATTCAGTCCTGACCTGCGCGGTCGCAAGAGCCATAATGAACGGCGGCATCCACGAGGACTATCTGACCTCTATCCGAACGATAGGCCGTATGTATCCCAACTGCGGCTACGGTGGGCATTTTGTCGACTGGCTGAAGAGCGATTCCGCCGAGCCCTACAACAGCTGGGGCAATGGCTCCGCCATGCGCGTATCTCCTGTGATATGGGCATACGATTCGCTCGAGGAGGTTTTGCGGGCGGCAAAAGTCAGCTCGGAGGTAACGCATAACCACCCCGACGGCATAAAGGGCGCGCAGGCCATCGCGTCGGCGGGCTTCCTCGCCCGCACAGGGTATGCCAAGAGCGAAATAAAGAATTATATAAGCTCGCAGTTCGGCTATGACCTCGACCGCACACTTGATGAGATACGCCCCGTTTACGGCTTTGAGGTGAGCTGCCCCGGCAGCGTGCCGGAGGCCATTATCGCATTCCTCGAAAGCGGCGACTTTGAAAGCGCCATACGCGGCGCAATCTCAATAGGCGGCGACAGCGACACGATAGCCGCCATGACCGGCGCGTTGGCAGAGGCGGCATACGGTGTGCCCTACATTATCCGCCGCGAAGCGTTTAGCAGGCTGCCCCTCATATTAAAAGGCATAGTCGAGGAATTCGAAAGCAAGTATCAGGGCCATGCGTGAAATATATGCCGATACTCCGGCGCTCACTTTTTCAAAAACGAGAAACGCCCCTTCTTCTCATAAGGAGCAGTGCTCCTCTCCCCCGCCGTGTAGCCGGTTGCGTCGATTGCGGCACGGAGGGCGTTTTCGTCCAGCGGTATCTTGGAGAGGATCACCGTCTATCCCCTGGAATGGGACGATCTGCCCTTTACAACGGGGAAATTCCCCCGAACTGCTCATATAAACGCTTACTCCGAATAACTCCGCCTGCGGCGCACAGGCGGAGTTGCTTTGGCGCTTAAGCGGCAAACAACCACCAGCTATGCTGGTGAGAATTGAAAGCTTCAAATGGAGACGCCAATACCATATTGTGTTTGCGCCAAAGTATCGACGGCAGGAAATATACGGTAAGCTAAAATCGGATATAGGAACAATCCTGTGAAAGCTATGTGAACAAAAAGGTAGGGAAAAAGCTCACTAATGATATTTGACCGGCACGTAAATCTCAAGTATGAGTACGGTAACCGTCACTTTTGGTGCCGCGGATATTATGTGGATACGGTTGGACGAAATGCCAGGGTAATTGAGGAATACATAAGTCTGGCAGTCAAGAGCCGGAAAATGCAAACTACCGCCGGCAAGTATCATTTTGAACGGTTTGTCGTGAAACGTTTCTTTGCCGCAGCGGTTGAGAATCAGCCCCGCAGCCGCATCGCATCATCCGTTCCGGTCACCACAGGTGTACCGGCTTCAAGCCCGTTCTCCCGGGCAGCTTTAATGGTAACACATCCGGCAATTTCCGTGTACCAACTTGCCCTTTCCTATTAGTTCCTCAATTTTTTCGAGTTCTTTTGACGCTCTGGTGTCGATGCCATATAAAACCCCATTACCACTGCTCTTTCAATAATTATAGAAGCATTCTCTCCGGAATTCTTTCACTATGTCCATGAAGTCCTTCACTCTATAATAATCGGTGAGGTTTTCGAGCTTCCCCTCCACCTTAAATGTCGTACCCATAAACGAGCCATCGGCGACCGCCAGCTTATCGCATATATTTTCCTTTAGGTAACTGTGATGACGTCCATAGCAGACACAACCAAGTTGAGTTAACAATAGAGCGGCCTGTGCAGGCAAGCCGCTCTATGTAGCACAGCAAGTACTATTCTTTTGTCGCTTCGGATTTGAAGCGCCGCAAGTATTCTTGGTATTCTTCTTTTCCTTTATTCGATGACAGGCTTATGACCACAAGAAGAGTCAGGCCAACTCCCAAGGAAACCCACAGAGGAGCTATGCCAAACGGGCTCCCTGCAAAATGCCATATTGCGGCTATAACCCCCCCCGCAACGATAGACCAGAAGGCTGCATCGTTCGTTACCTTATCCCAGTGAAGCGATATGACCAGAACAATTCCTGATATTGCCCTTATTTGAAAAGATGCCAGCAGATCATTGAGGATCGATTTCATATTTGAGGCTATAAACACCGAAAGCACAGCTATGGCCACGACAGACGCCCTGAAGCATATCATCTGCTTTTTATCGCTCGCCTTTGGCTTAATATTTAAATAAATATCGCGCACAACAGTAGTGGCCAGCATAAGCAGTATTGCGGGGCCCGTAGAGAGAACCGCGCCGAGTATTGCAATGCTCGCGAGGCCGCCCCAGCCTGGCGACAAACGGTTTGCCATTTCGTACAGTATGCCTTTTCCGTTGCTTTCCGGCAGCAGAATACGCCCCGACAGCCCTATCGCGGCAGGCAGCAGAGCAAAAATCGTTACAAGCACAGCCACTACGATGATACCCTTGCGGGCCTCATGAAGGCTCCGGCAGCAGTAGCATGAATTTACCACCGTCATAGCAGAAATCATTGCAAAAGCCGCCCCAATCACCTGTGCGATAACGGTCGGCACATCTGGATACATAAGGTTGAAGTGGGTGTCGAGCAGTTGTTGGTATATATTCTCAACGCCGCCCGCATCCCTGACGTTGGCCCAGGCTATTACGCTGAGGAACACCACTATCACAGCCATATGAAGTACATTTGCCCCCGCAACGGACTTTATGCCGTTTAAGGATATGATTGCAAAAAGCACGGCACATCCAATGAGTATGGTAATATCATTTATATCCGCCACGGAACGTATTATCGGCCCCACTATCGACACGACCGCAACAGACTGCATCGAGTATATCACTAGGAATGCCAGCAGGACGACCATAGTAACAGCCCAGCGAACTTTGTTGTTAAAACGCATTTCAAAGGCCTCCGCAACGGACATAGCGCCTTTTCGACCCGCTTCATAAAAGAACCGTGAAGCGAAAACAACAAATACCATACAGCCTATTGCTTGACCCCAGTTGCCCCATACTGCATTTATACCATGCGTAAAAGCCTCGCTGGCATTGCCGACAGTACCAGCGCCTGCTATCAGTTCACCGAAGAGCAGCGGGATAAGCGTACAGGCAGACATACCGTTCTTCGCCACGAAAGTATTCCTTGTGCTGCTCTGCCTATTTTTATTTATCAGGCTTATTATGCAGGTCAGCCCCAAATATACTGCGACCATTATGAAAGCCGTCATTCTTTTTCCTCCGAATCTTCCCTTCTTTCGGTATACCTGTCAGCCATCCTTTTTGCTGCGGCAAAACAAATCGCCGATAAAGCACCTATCACAATACACATTCCCCAGCCCAGCTTATATGATCCTGTCCTGTCAAAAACCGCCGCCAGCAATAATCCTCCAAGCGACATTCCGAGCTGCATCGGGCTTTGTGTTAGGCCGCGCATTATATTGAAGTTCTTTGTGCCAAATGTTGCGCTTATAAGAAGCGGGGCAGATACCGTGCCGACCCCGTTGCCTATGCCGTACAGTATAGCCATAAGGTACATTATCTGCATACTGCGGCCAAGCATCAGGCACAGAAAGCCTCCGCCCATTAGGCCAAACGCCGCCATAGCGCCTTTTATGGTGCCGAACCTGTCGTTTATCCACCCTAATATGAGCTTACCGAATATGCCGACAAAGGAGTACATGGATACGATCAGCGCGGCTGCCTGCGGTCCATACGAATCAGATATGCAGGGGCTGATCTGCCTGAGCGGTGCAGAGCAGATTATACCAAGCAAGAGCATTCCGAGCATATGTACATAGAAGAAACAATGCGTTTTCGCTTCTCCAAGGCTGATATTTGGAACGCCATCATCTCTATTTGTCTTATTGTTCGGCTCGTTTTCGTTTCCGTAAGGGCTAAGCCCTTTATCCTTCGGCCTTGTCCTTATCAACAGCAAAGCAATAGGCGCTGCGACCGCAAGAACCAGCAATCCTATCATTCGGTAGGAAGTACGCCACCCATAACTGGTTATCATCGTCGTTATAAGCGGGCTCAAAAAAGTCCCACCGATGCCGATACCTCCTAAAGCAATACTCATTGCCAGACCTCGGCTTCTATTGAACCATGCAGTTATGAACATCGATACCGGCATAAAGGCACAACCAGAATAAAACACACCTACCAGCACAGAAGATACATAGAACTGCCAGACGCTGTTTGCCAATGAATAAGACATATACGACAATGCGAAGCATATAAGGGATCCAGAAAATATCCAACGCATATTGTACTTAGAATATACCTTCCCCCATATCGGAGAAAGTAGTAATCCGCACATGGCGACTAAAGTGCTGGTTACCGTAAAAGCACTGCGCGAAATTTCAAATTCTTCCGTAACTGCCGGTAGGTAAAGGCTTGCGCAAGCGTTTACAAGCGGTGCTGTAAAAGCCATCACCACAAAGCAGGCACAGCAGATTACCCATCCGTAGTGAACTTTTGCCAATTTCATTATGCGACCTCTATCATTGTGTACAGATGATTTTCATCCTTGCCTTAATTGTTTTTAAGATATTCGAAAGCACACTGAGCATGTATGGCGGCTCCGTATGGCAATGCATCCTCATTGAATACGATTTTAGGATTGTGTGCCGGATAGGTAGGGCCGTCTCCATCCGGTTTGCAGCCGATGCTGAAAAACACACTTGGAACCAGTTCAGTTATGCGCGCATAATCATCCGAGGCACTAGACGGCGGATATGGAATGTATTTTATATCCAAGTCTTCGCAATAACGCATCATTTCGTCAAGCAGTTCAGGATTCGTATACATTGCAGGAACATCGGACAGTACTTCGTATTCGGTTTTTGCGCCGAAGGCCAGCGCTGTATAATCAACGATTTCATGGACTCGTTTTCTGAGCTTTTCACGAAGCTCGGGATCAAACATTCGCATGGTTCCCTGCATGACCACTTCCTCAGGGATAATATTTGCCGCATTACCTCCGGCAAACTGCCCAAATGTCAGCGTCACGGTTTTATCGGCAGGAGCTTCACGGGCAATCAATTCCTGCAGCGCAAGATAGGTATGAGCGGCAACATTGATGGGATCTATGCCGGTATGCGGCCACGCACCGTGGCATCCTTTGCCTTTTACGGTAAGCTTCATCCCGTCACAGGAAGCGCAGGTATAGCCATGGCATACGGCAACCGTACCCACGGGATTACGGGCGTTCATATGCATATCCACAGCTATATCTACCTCCGGGTCGTGCAAAACCCCGGCGTCTATCATCGCCCTTGAACCTATAAACACCTCTTCACCCGGCTGAAACATGAGCTTTACGGTTCCGCAAAGCTCATCCTCGCAGCTCTTGAGAATTTTCGCCGCTTCAAGGAGCATGGTCGTATGGAGGTCGTGCCCGCAACAATGACCGTACCCGTTATCTGCGGAAAAAGGAAGCCCGCTGTTTTCTTTTATTGGCAGAGCGTCCATATCAGTGCGGAGCATGACCGTTTTCCCCGGCTTTTTCCCTCCAATTATGCCAACAATACCGCATTTGCATATTTCCTTGTTCGGTATGCCGTACTCAGTAAGCTTCTCCGATACAAATTTCGCCGTAATCGGAAGATCATCCCCTATTTCGGGGTTGCGATGGAGGAACCTTCTGTTCCCTATCATTTCTTCTTTGTCATCAATCGCCTGCTTTAAAAACCGGTTCATTTGCCTACCTCCTTTTTCAGACCAATGGATACAGCGCTCACGCTGCCGCATGATTTGCATTTCATTCTATCATATAACCAATAAAAAAAGTGTTACATAGGCTACATAACACTTTTTATGATTTTTGTATTATTTTGAAAAATCACCATTCGCCCATGTTGACATCGCCATTACAATGTTCCATTATCCTTTCCACGTCCAGTATTTTTATTCGTTTTCTCTGTATATCTATGGCCTCTTCTTTTTTTAGCTGTTGAAGCACCTTATTCGCGTTTACTCTGTTGAGTCCGGTGAGCATAGCGATATCCTGCTGCGATATTTTCACGCATTCAACAGGATGCGTATGTTTTATATGTCGGTTTGCGATATGAAAATACAGCAGCTGGCATACTCGAACCATGCCGTCATCGTACATCTGTGAAAGCATTTGGGCAGTAAGGGAATGCTGAAGGCAGACGGCAACATCCAGCATTTTTTCCATGAGCGGGTAATTGCGGCCTGCAAGCTCCTCAAGCTCGCTGCGGGTCAGCAATATTGCCTCCACATCGGTATACGCCTCCATAAGAAGATTTTCCTCCCATTTAGGCATACCATGCGGGGAAAACTGCGGAAGTAAACATCCGCTGCCTGCAACATACAATGCTTTCTCATTCCCATCGCTATGCAGCACCACAGCACGCACAAGCCCGCTCCGCACATAGTAGAATTTGTCTGCGGGCTCATTGAACTGTTTAATAGGCGAATGCTTTTCCAGCGTGACTCTTTTCCCAGTCTTAAATATCAAGCCTTCAAAATCGAAGAAATCTCCATACATATAATAGTTTGGTATCATGCTGCCCGCATTCCTTTCTTATGTTTATTAACGCACAGAGATTATAGCATAATATGCGAGTATATAAAAGATGGCTGTTCATGCTACCTGTCATCCAATCATCCATGTGTATTCGACCCATAAAAATTTTTTCGAAAACTGTAATGCAAATCACTTATTTAAATAGGCAAACTTGATAGAATTTCTTTAACCAGTCGACAGGGAAAACACAAACTGCTCATGAAATGGAGGATTTATGAAAAAATATCTGCATTATGCGTGGGTGATATGCTTTGGCTGTGCATTTATATGTGCCCTCACCTCTCCGATCATCAACGCAACGGCAACACAGTATCTTATCTCTGTAACAGAGGAATTTGGAGTATCCAGGAGTGCTTTTACCCTCAGCTCCACCATAGTTGCGCTGGTAGGCATGGTGATTTCCCCGCTGTGGGGTAAAATTTACTCCGACCGCAAGCGTATGCGCGGCGTGTTGACTATTACAACGTTAGGCTTTGGCCTGGCCTATATGTCCTATTCGTTAGCACAAAATATCGGTCAGTTCTATATTTCTGCCGTAATACTGGGGTTCTTCTGGGCAGGCGCCTGTTTCATGCCCGTATCCATGATGATAACTGCCTGGTTCAACAAAATGCGCGGGTTGGCAATGAGCATCACCCTGGCGGGCATAGGCTTTGGCGGATCAGTCCTCGCCCCCATAATAAACAGCTTCATAACAAATTACGGTTGGAGGATAGCCTACCGCTACGTTGGTATAATAATCATAGCCATTGCTTGCCCGGTAGTATTTTTCCTTCTCCGGGCTACTCCTGAAGAAATGGGTAAGAAGCCTTTCGGAGCGGATTGGGAAGAAAACGAGAAAGATAAGAAAAAAGCTCTCATCTCCAATGAGGGAAATGTTGAAATATCTCCTAACGATGTCAAAAACAAGGCTTTCTTCTGGATATTCATGATAGGCTTCTTCGGGATGGGCCTTGTGTGCTCTGCGCCCATGCGTCAGATGAATCCCTATATTTCAGACATATACGGATCAGAATTTGCGGCAAGCGTTATAGGTCTTTCATCGTTGATGGGCATATTTGGCAAAATACTTCTCGGCGCCCTGCACGACAAATTCGGCAGTATCAAGTCCTCCTCCATCGCTTTTGTAGCCTTTGCGTTGGCCTTTATTGCTGCCATTGCCGGCGCCCACGGTGAAAAGAATCTATTTTATGTGTATATAATTCTTTATTCCTTTGCTGCCGGCGTTGGCACAGTCTCCGCGCCCCTCATCATAAGCGCCACATTCGGTACGAAAAGCTTTAATATGATGCGCGGCTTGACTCAGAGCCCCCTGCAGGCAGGTATGTCATTGGGCGGCCTTATGGTCGCAGGCGTATTCGATATTACAGGTGCGTATACCCTTGGCTGGGCAGCATGTATTGCAATATCTGTAATATCCATAATATGCTTCTATGCGGCTCACAAGATGTCCCGCAAATATGCCGCCGAAATCGATATGGCAAAATAGTGCGGCATAAAAGCAAAGTAATATTGTGAATTTCGGCTGATAGTATAAAATGAGAGATTTGTTTCCATTATGTACTATGGAACAAATCTCTCAAATTCATTATGCAGAGCATTTCCCGTTCTCATTTCATTCAAGCGTCAACGGAGTTATTTTTAATAAGATCTACCGAAAACTGATCGGCAAGAACACACTCGATCGTTTCTTTATCCGTATTTTCGTCCTATTCGGTTACAAGTATCTTGTATGCGCAATAGTCATATCGATGCAGGACAGCTACCTTTTGAACGGCGTCACCACCAAGCTTTGCCCCGATATAGTGCGGCGCTACGGCGTCAACCCCGACAGCATAGAGCGGAGCATACGCACCGTTATATCTGCAATATGGTACGACAGAGATCCAGCGCTCCTGCGCGATCTTATGGGGCGCAGCTATCAGTTTCAGCCGGGCAACGCAAAGTTTATAGGCATAGCAAGCCGCCGTTTTTCCCTGTACCTCCGCGCCGCGATGCGCAGTAGAAAGTAAAAGCCCGAAAAAGTTAGACTTTATCGGGCTTTTTGGCGTCCCCGGCGCGATTCGAACGCGCGGCCTTTCGCTTAGGAGGTCGCCAAGACGTTTTTTACCGCGTTATCTGTGATACCTTGTGATGTTGCCCATCATCAAAAAAACCAGAAAAATGGGTGAATTGTTTGTAATGCCGTATCATTGCATACCACTGCATAAACTGTTGTTTCAAACTAGGCGATTAGCAAAATCTTAGCAGAAGCAACGTGGAATGATGGCATCAAGACAATAACCACAAGTCGGGACACGCCTTACACTTGGATTATACCATATACTGCGGACTGTAAAAAGGGAGATGTGATGAGCATTTCCCTTTTTTCTATCGGATGGGAGAAATGTGCTATGAAATGCCTCTTTACCTACAAGTGGGTCAAGCTGCCGCGCGCCCACATACCTACAGGCAAGGGGTTAATGGGTTCATTCCTCCGGCTTGCTTCCCGTGCAGCGTTCCGTCCAGGCAAAGCCCGGTACTGTGGTTACACAAACGATGTCAACGCCGGCTCTTGGGTCGGCGGCATCGTAGGACTGAAAAGCATACTCGGTGTCAAGGATCGCAAGCGGACACTCAGCATTATGGATCAACTTGTGGAGGATGGGTTCATCTCCTATTCGCTCAATGCACAAACGAAGAAGCTCACCTATACCATCAACGACTGGATCATGGAATGTAGCGGCGAGGCCTGTTCTGAAGGTGCTGTCTATACCACCGAAGGCTACGGCTTCCTTTGCATTCCGCGAGACGTCACAGAAAGGCTTGTCCGACAGGGATACCGCTTTGGCGAATCTGACGCATGGCTTGACCTCTGGTGCCACACTGTATGGGGAGACCGTTATAACGCATTCTCGAGATTGGCGCCAACCATTCAAATTATGCGCGGTAAACCGATACTCACGCTTGAAAGCCTTGGCGCACGCTGGGGTTGGGAGAAAACCAAAGTCTGGCGCTTCCTTAAAAAGTATGCGGATACCTTTTCGCTTTATAAGCTCCCCGGCTCCTATGGCTGCCTCATATTCAACCATCTCTATCCGGCGGACGTTGGCCCGGTGGAAGCCCCAACCGACGCCGTCATAATGCGTGTTTTGAACGAAATACGTTTTATGGGGCAAAAAACGCATTACTCAAGCTCTGACCATGAGCGAATCAACCTGTATACGCTCCGGTTCAGCGATAGAATAGAACTCGGCAACCTCAACGATGGGTGTCCCTCTCAAAGTCACCCGGCTGTTGATCGTGTTGCAGTTTTTACCCCATATAATACGCGCGCGTATTCTTCTCTCCCAAAGAGTACAAATGACTGCGCGGGTAGTATATACAGGGAACGCAGGATACAGGATCTCAGCCCTCCCCGGTCACGGCGATGCGCCTGGCCATAACGACATATCCAAGGAGGGATACCCAAATGAAAAAGCAAGACGTACAGAACGCCCCAGCAAGGGATATCTATGCCCAGCATGAAAGCCAACTCTCCATGCAGTCCAACGCCTTCGTCGAGATGCTGGCCAAGCGTGGGCTTATCGAGGACGACGCGATCCAAAACGAGGCGGTTCGCAAGGCTGATAAAGAAAAGCGCCGCAATATGCACCATAACACGCTGCTCCTGCTTCGGAGCTACCGCGATATCCGATGGATGCTGCAATGCTTCCCCGACACCATTGCCGAGGAGCTTGACGCGCCGCTGCACGACCTTGACACGCTCATCAACCTGGTGAACTCGGAGATTGATTTGGATAATTACCGGCTGGAGAATCGCATTCAGAGCATGCGGCTCTCCCGCAGCATGATGGACAGACTGAACGAGGCAGTCTCCATACTGCGCGACAAGCCGCAGAACGGCGATATGCTCTACAACATCATCTATCTGACCTATATCGCCCCAGAGCGGCTTATGGTAGTCGAGATATGCTCCAAGCTGCATATCTCAGACAGGCAGTATTACCGGCTTCGACAGCAGGCGCTGAACATCATTTCGATAAGGCTCTGGTCTGCGCCCGCAGCCGAGCTGGATAGCTGGATCGAGGTGATGAGTCTGCTGGAGGTGCTGTAGTGAACAACTATTCGAATTACTAAGACGTATACCGGATTGCCATGCTCTCCTCCAATCCTTCATGTTAGCTCATTTCTGCTCGTAAGCAAGGAAATACGCAAGATAATACACAAGATGTTGCAGAGCGTTATGACTTTTGGGTATAATAAAGCATAGAAAGAGGTGGAGAGCATGGCAAGTTATCAGCCCCCGTTTGCTATAACCAATCACATGGTCAAGCTTGTTTCGGAGATTGCGGAAAAGATTGGCAGGCTTGATCGCTATCAAAGCCTTGATACGAAACCATGCCTGCGGCGCAACAACCGGATCCGTTCCATCCATTCATCGCTGGCCATAGAAGCAAACTCACTGTCTGACGAACTTGGCAAATTCGACCCATTTTCCATTGATGAGCTGAAACGCCTTCGCGGCGTCATGACCTACCTCACCGTCGATGAAAGCGGACAGTTCCGTCGCGGAGAGGAAGGTGTTTTTGACGGCGGCCGGTGTATTTTTATGGCTCCGCCCGCAATGCGCGTTTCTGCCCTGATGGATGATTTGTTTTCATGGATGAAGCAGGCAAGAAAGGATGTGCATCCGCTCATTCTTTCCTCGGTATTTCATTATGAGTTTGTGTTCATCCACCCGTTTGCGGATGGGAACGGACGCATGGCGCGGCTTTGGCAGACAAGCCTGCTCTGCGAGTGGAACCGCGTTTTTCAATATATGCCGATAGAAAGTCGGATACATGCGTTTCAGTCGGAATACTACGAGGCGATTTCAAAATGCCACAACGAAGGCAGCGCAAATAGCTTTATTGTATTCATGCTGGAGAAGATCAGTGAAACACTGTATCTGTATTTACAGCAAGCAAGCTCAGCAGACGCACAGGTCAGCGAATATGTCAGGCGACTGCTCAATGCTATGGAATCCAGCTTTATACCCAAAGCCACAAAAGTTATCTGTCAGGATTCTTAAGCGCTCCTTGTCTGATGAAAGATCGCAGCGCTTGTAGGCTTTCTTCATTTCAATACAAAAAAGATTATTAAACCCTCTCTGCTCGTCATAGCCCCGCTTATGTACAATTAAATCTACAACAATTTTATGACCGTTTAACACTTTAGCGGCGTGCTCATTCCCGCGGCTTCCACGGTTATATTCTACGTCTACTACATACTCGCAAAATTCAGATTCTGCAATAGCACGTTCGAGATATGAAGCAAACTTAGCGCAAATACACCGTTCGCTTAAATCTCTGGATATCAAATACTGCTCATTTTGATTAAAACTTTGAAGGGCGGAGTTTAAGCATGCTGTGACTCTGTTTTGTGTTTCTGTCATTGCTAATTACCTCCATCATAGGTGTTATAAGATTTTGCCATGTTAAGTGACTGATGATTAGGCGAGATATTCCTGTGGAGTTATATGGGGCAAAATTTGCACCGCAATAGACAAAGAATAACCTCATGTAGTTGCATTCTGAAGGTAAAACTCACTCTCCGAAACTCTCGTCACAAAATCATACTCCAGCCGTGTTGCCTTTGAAGGCGAAATATTGTAGCGATTAAATACCGAGCGAAAATATGCAAAGAACTCTCTGTCTTCCTCTGTCATCGGGGCAACCCAGCCGTTCTCGGCACCATGAGATTCAATTTCCTCTAACGCTGCCATACGCTCTTTATCCATGTCAGCTGCTCCTTTCGGTGAACTTTCGCCGGCCCTCAGCGGGAATCGTTTTGGATTACCTGAATTGCAACTCTAATGGTAGGGGTGTGCAAGTGGTTTCTGCAAGGGCGGCAGCTCAAAGGTTGAGCCGCTATAGACAAAGAATAGGTGGGAAGATAGGCAGAGGTACTTTTCTTGCTCCCTGGGTATAAATCCCTTAATACAGGCATAATAGTAAGGGATTTATGGCACAGCCTATTGACTATTCCCTTATTTTTCGATATCATTTAAGGGAAAACGAAAGGGGGCAAGAGAATGAGAACCTTCAATTACTCCGTAATCAAGGAACAGAAGTGGGACTCGGATGTTCTTGGCCTGATTGCAGCCATATATAAGGAAGCTGGAAAGCAGGAACTGTATTTGAAGCAGCGCCCGGAGGAACTCGAAAAGCTCGTGGAGATTGCCAAGATACAGAGCACCGAGGCATCGAATGCCATTGAGGGCATTGTCACCACGAGTACCCGAATCCGGCAGCTCGTCGAGGAGAAAACCACGCCGAGGAACCGAGATGAGCAGGAGATCGCTGGATACCGCGATGTGCTGAGTATCATTCACGAGAGCTTTGACGCGATTCCAATTACGCAGAACTACATCCTGCAGCTTCACAAAATCCTCTACAGCCACATGAATAACCCGCTTGCGGGTCGCACCAAAGCTACGCAGAACTATATCACTGCCACCTATCCGGACGGTCATGTGGAAACGCTGTTCACGCCGCTTGCCCCTTATGAAACGCCGGAAGCGCTGGACAGAATCTGCGAGGAATACAACCGTGTGATTGGAAATATGGAACTGGAGCCGTTGATCGCAATCCCGATTTTCATCCATGACTTCCTGTGCATCCACCCCTTCAATGACGGAAACGGAAGAATGAGCCGCTTGCTCACAACGCTGCTTCTGTACCGAAACGGTTTTTATGTTGGAAAGTATATCTCCTTGGAAGCCAAAATCGCCAAGAACAAGGATCTGTACTACGATGCACTTGCACAGGCGCAAACCGGCTGGCACGAAGGAATCGAGGATGTAGTGCCCTTCATCAAGTACCTGCTCGGGACGATCCTTGCCGCCTACAAAGACTTCGAGGATCGCGTGGTGCTTGTGGAAACCAAGCTGCCCGCACTGGAAATGGTGCGCAGAGCAAGCAAGAATAGAATCGGGCGGTTCAATAAGCAGGACATCCGGGAGCTTTGTCCGACGCTCAGCGACAGTTCCATTGAGGGCGCCCTCCGCAAGCTGGTTGCAGCCGGTGAACTGAAAAAAGAAGGCCGTGGGAAAAATACCTGCTATTTCAGACTGAATTAGATATCCTTCAATACGAGCAACTTTTTAGAGGGCCGCGCCTGTTCATACGAGCAGGTGCGGCCCGTTTAGTCACTTCACGGAAGTTGGCGTACAGTTCAAAGGTTGAGCCGCTATAGACAAGGAATACACCCAAAGTCCCTGCCGAAAAACATACACTCGCCTTACGCTCCCCTGTGTTGCAAATATACTCTTTCAGCAAAACGAAGTGGGTGCTATTTTTCTGAATCCTGCGGCATTTGGCGAGTTGGTAGTAATTGTTCGCCATATCGAAGCAGAACCCGTCGCTGTCCGGTTCTGGTCCGAGATTCACCCGCGAATTGTGAATGTCTCCCATGAGTTATATGTAGATGGTCATTGTTCAACCGCAGCAGAAAAGGCGGTCAAAGAAGTAGAATCTCGTCTGCGTGAAAAGTTTTTGGAGTTAAAAACCGGCGCAGCAGTTCCCGCGAAGATTGGTGATGTGATTGGCGCACTTATGAGCGAGAACGGCGCTTTCAAATTCTGTGACACAACTACTACCAGCGGCAAGGACTACCGACGCGGAATCCAATTTTTGTTTGAAGGAATCATGGCAGCCTATCGCAACCCTGCGGCTCATGCCAATCTTCAATATGAAAAACGTGAGGCTATGGAGCAGATTATGCTGGCAAGTCAGTTGATGTATGTGTTGGACAAGCCACAATTATAAGGAGAATCTATGGATTTTAGAAAACTTCCATCTAATTCTGAAGGGTTACTGTTAAAGCTGGTCTGTTCAGAAAACCCTACGCAGGTATTGCGGGAACAATACAACGGGCTTTCTATGCAACAAGAGCAAGAACTTGACGGTATCATAAGAGAGCTAAAAGGACTCGGCTATATTGATGTTAAATGGGCTGATAATGAGCCATACTTTGTCATTCTAAATAATTCTGCAAGGACATATAGTGAACAATTGGCTGAGTATAACGCACATAACCCCATCAATGCAACACAGGGGAAAACGGTGAGAAATACAATTTTCATAAGCCACCGATCAACTGATAAAGGTATTGCGGATATGCTTGTTGACTTTTTTGCGGGAACCGGAATTTCTAAGGAAACGGTTTTCTGCTCTTCTTTGCCGGGCAACGACATAAACGAACGCATTTCTGATGAAGTCAGAACTGCGCTGAAAAGCAGCGCAGTTAACATTGCGATTCTTTCGCATGATTACTATCAGAGTGCCTATTGCCTGAATGAAGCGGGGGTACTCTAGTATGAGGACGTTCCTGTAATTCCGGTTGCCTTGCCGGAAATTAATTCGGGCAACATGTACGGATTCCTAAATAACGAATATAAGTTAAGACGGTTGGATTCCGATACGGATATTTCGTACATTTATGATACTGTGAGCGAAGCGGTATCGGCTCCGCACACAAAAGCCAGTCTTATCACATACGAGAATAATAAACTTAGAACAAGGTATGCAGAATATTTGAAAGCGAGAGAATTGCCCCCAAGTGGTTCTGATGTTTCCATCACAGATACTATTGCAGAAATAACCACTGACGATGAACGAATCGTGCTATACTATATACTTCATGAAAATGTTCGAAAAGTCTCTAAATCTACTATTTCAAGCTGGTTAAACAAATGCGAAATCCGTGGCGTAAATGTCGATAACGCGTTTGATTTGCTGTCATCTTTTGATAACGGGGCTGTGAATAACGATACTCTGGAGTTTGGCATCGACACCTTCCGCAAATACTCTGCAAACGCAGCGCAAATACTTCCACCACTTAAAAAATGCGTGGATCAGCATATTGAATTAGCCGTCAACACATTCCAAAAAATCTGGTCAGATGACACGCTTGATATTAATATACGGCTGTTTATTGCTTATATCGTGGAAGAGAGAATGCGCGCGTTTGGTGACCGTTGGATGGCAGAAGGAGAAATCGAAAATATAAGGCAGTGGGAGAGCAAAAACACACTCGATTCCACACTTTCGAGAAACTACGGAAGCTGCCTTGAATTTTTTATTCAAAACGAACTTGTGTATGCAAGCAGTTGGACAAGCTATGGAAATCCGCGAGAGTATACTTTATTCCCTTCTCTACAGGAACTTCTTTTTAATTGCCCACATAAGATTATGGAGGAATTGCAAAAAGTCAAAGGTATCTATCATTTGGATTTACCATTTTGAGGTTTAAGAAGCCCGGCACCGCGTCGTTTGACGTGCTGCCGGGCTTCTTACTTAGTTCCATTCCTCAGCTAAGAGGAAGTCGCGGATATTCCGGTGCTTGATACCGTTTCGGCTCATATCGAACTCATCGAGGGAAACAACATACTTCGGGAAGTTGTCACGAATGTTATCATACGCACCAAATTCACGGTTGACCGTTTCTTCCGATGCCAGCAGGTAAGTGACCTGAACATACAACTTTTCGCCGCGCTTGTCGCATACAAAATCAATTTCCTTATCGCCCGTTCTGCCAACGGTCACTTCATAGCCCCGGCGCAGCAGTTCCAGATACACGATATTCTCCAAAATGAGATTGATGTCCCGCATATTGCCACCGAAAACGGCCTCGCGGATGCCATGATCGGCAATATAATACTTCTCGTTGGAGGCAAGGATCTGTTTGCCCTGCAAATCTTCCCGCTTCACCTGATAGAACAGATACGCCTCGCAGCAGTATTTGATATAGTTCAGGATTGTTTCCGGGGCAACGGTGCGCTGCTCATTTTTCAGGAACTTCGCAAGCGAGGTCGCAGAGAAGGTCGTTCCCACATTGGCAATCATATAGGCAATGATTCGTTCCAGCAGGTCAACATCCCGGATTTTATTCCGCTTCACGATGTCCTTGAGCTGAACCGAGTTGAATAGATCATGAAGATATTGCTTGGACGGTGCATCCGCATAGCGGAGGTTTGCGAGATAAGGCATACCTCCGGCAAGCAGGTACTTTTGGAAACACTGCTGGATGGACGCATCGGGAGCAATCGAACGGTACAGTTCCATGAACTCCCCGAATGAGAACGGATAAATTACGAACTCTACATACCGACCGCCCAAATAGGTCGCAAGCTCACCGGACAGCAGCTTTGCATTAGAACCGGTAATGTAGATGTCGCAATCCAGCGAAACGCGGAGAGAGTTGACACACCTCTCCCAGTCCTTAACCTCCTGTATCTCATCGAAAAAGAGATAGACCTTGCCTTCTATTTCTGCGGCTCTTGTAGTGATTTCGTCGTGCAGCGCCTGTGCGGTTTGTAGGTGGGAATAGCTCATATCTTCAAAGTTGATGGAGATAAACTGCGCCCGGCTGACGCCGGACTCCGCAAGCTCCTGCTGAATCAGCTCCAACATGACCGACTTCCCGCAGCGGCGGATACCGGTCATGACCTTGACCAGCTCCGTTCCGATGAACGGACGGATACGGCTCATATACAGTTCGCGTTTGATCATAAAACTTCACCCTCCTTCCGTGGCTGACCACAGTATATCGCATTTACGATTGAAACTCAATGGAGAAATTACAAGAATATAAGTTATAACTGATAAAATACAAAATTCGACAAATGATTTCAGATAAGGCTTTGCTATTCAAGCAAAGCCCCGCAAAGGGAGGATTCCACCCTTTATTGGCACACGAAATGCCGTTATCACAAGGCGGAGTGGCAAGATAGGCAGGAAATCCAAGCGACGTACTGGCGATATTTTCCTCCATATTCGCCCCGAAATGCAGCAGAAAATGAAACAACCATCGGCATATCCGTTGGGCGGTCATGCCGATGGTTGTGTGTTTCATCAGAGCTATCACTCGATTTTTGGGGGCAGTAGTAGTGTGTCATTTTTGCGCCTGCAATCCGATTTTCCATACACCGTTTTTACACCATTTCAGCGTGGAGTACCAGCATTATGATCGCAAGGGCTAAATTTACAACTGTTCCGAAAACGCGGAGAGGCGTGTACCTTCCACGAAACAGGTGCTTCCACCACGTAGCATTCGAAATATGATAGGAAACGAAAATTGCAAACATTCCGGTACCGAGGTGCTCGTGGGCGGCATGTACTAAGCGCTTAATAGGCAAAGAATCTCCGCTCACACTTGTGGGCGGAGATTCTTTCGTTTAATAGTTCTTCGGTTAGCAACTTATTTTCCCAATATCCTATCAATCATCAGTTCTACGCATTCGGGATTATCAATGGTGTACACATTCTTTTCCTCTCGCTGAGGGCGTTCCATGAGCCACCACTGACGTAGTTGGCTGGCCGGAGTGCCGGACATGATGAACGAATTGAGGACAACTGTTTTGCCATCTGCCGTAGGTGCCAGTCTGGTCTCCAGTTCCTTGATCGTTTTATAAAACTCGATCTTGGGATCATCTGGTCGGATATGCATCAAGCCCTTCGGATCGATAAACGAAATGTACTGCGTTTCGGGCGTATCAATCCAGAGGATGTAATCAGGGTAAAAATTGCCCGCCTCGAAGAAGCCCATGCCAACCTTGCTCTTGTTGCGAAGCAAATACAGGGATTTGTCCACCAGCTCCGCTGCGTGGTTGTCTACGTATGCCTTGAGATAGTCCACAAACCTCATTTCGTCGGTGTTCAGCGCAACGGGCGACAGCTGTATTTTCAGATTGCTCTTTTCAAGACAAATCAGCGGGGCGTACAGATGCGATCGAAAATCGAACAGAACCAGCTTGCCATGGAAAGGATCTTTTTTGTAAACGTCGAGCCCGTTATTCGCTTGCAGCACAGCGGACATCTCCGCAACGAAAGCCTCCAGCTCATCGCCGGTGGGATCCATCGCGCTCTGCTGCGCGTAGGTCAACGTGTATTCATCGACAAAATTGCTGTCATCCGCATCCAGAATCGCATATTCCAGACGTGGTGCCTCCCAGCGCTCTTTTTCATACTTAAAAAACTTATCCATATAGGATTTGAGCGCCATGACGGCATAATCGGTCGCCGCCTCCAGCTTTGCGATCGAATTGATTTCCAGATGGTTTTGCGGGATCAGAAGTCTGTACCAGCCGTCCTCCCGCAGGATATCAAGCAGCCTGTCCTTGACAATGCTGATATTGAAATACCGCTTTTCGCTCTTATACTCCTGCAGCTCCTCAAAGATCCGCTGGACATCCAGCAGAGGCAGAATATCCGCTGGGAGCGTTCGCGGCTCCGGCATGGATTCGATTTTGAAACTGTAAGTGGAATCTATCGTCTGGATCTTGCTGCGGCAGTCGATGACTGTTTTGCTCTTGAGCAGGTAACGCAGGAATCCCTGATCTGGCTTGTCCAGGATCAATCGGGCAGCCTGCTGTTTGAAATTGGCCCCGTTTTTCACCTTGATGACGTGGAGCTTTTTGCCTTTCACCTCATCAAACCGGCTAATCACCGGCAGGCGATATTCATGCACCGTTTCATTGGTGGGCGCGCCTTCCTGCTCCAGATAGCTCTTGAAATCTTCCATATACTGAGCCTTCACGCCGAATATGGTTAGTGTTTCCAGCAACTCGATATGTTCGGGATGCGTGACATTGGTATCCAGCTTGCGGGAACGCTTTAGGCATCCGTTGTAGCCTTTCAGACGTACACCGCGTCCGAAAAGCTGAATGGCCTGCGATCCCTCGCCTTTTGCAAAGTTGATCAATCCCATGGTTGAAACACGCCAGCTGTTCCAGCCCTCTGTAAACTTGCGGGAGCCAATCAGCATTTTGATATTGGAATTCGGCTTATTGATATTTCGGAACAGCGATTCCGAAACGAATTCCTCGTTGCTGACGATGATGCCCTTCTGCTCACAGTTTTTCAGCAGACCGGACGTATCGCCAATGTTGATGACGCCAAAATAATCGCCGTATTCGCCCACCTTCAAGCCAATCTCACCGGAAACCTGCCTGATATTCTCCATCCGCAGGCGAGGTTCGTCAGCGTTCCCGTCGGTGTTGAATACGATACGGAGGACGTCCGCGAAGATTTCGGCCGGATTCGGCTCTAAACCGAAAATACCCTGCAGCGCGCGGAAATCCTGATAGAACAGCTCTTTGCCGCTGGCATCGATCAGTCCGGTATCTTCGTTCAGCACGGCGCGGATATGCTCGATCGATTGTGTGCGGTTGCTCAGGAATTTGTTGAGGAAAAGCAGCACTTCTTCCACGTCTGTGAGCAGATCCTTTTCCGCCTGCGAAAGACCGCTGCTTTTGACCGGCGCGGTAACACGATTGCCCACAAACACCAGTAGGGGCTTTTCGATCCGGAATTCCCGCAGTGCATCCGCATTGACCTCAAACAGCTTCATTTGCTGATAGAAGGACAGCAGGCATCCGACCAAATACAAATGCTTCTGTTCAGGATCCACGGTACCTTGCAGATTGTAAATGCGGTAGTCCTTGCCGTATCCGTCGCTGTAGAAATACTTGTAGGAATAATCCATAATGATGGATTTACCATATTCCTCCATTAGTGCCCGAGCGTCTCTGGCCTGCTGGGTATTGCCGGTGGCATTGGCTTTCAGCGCCTGTTTGAAGGTGGCGGAATACTCAAAGGCAAAGCCTTCTTCGGAAAGACGGGTGCGGTAATCGTACCACACGTCGCCGGACAGGCCCCGATGCCCCTCATCCACCAGCACCAGATTGTTCTGCTCGAAGCTATCGACGGAGACGGTCTTGACCTTGCCTTCCTCCTTCAGCTTGTTCATATCGATTACGATCACATCATCCTGCTGCTTGCCGAAACCGCGATCCTTCTCAAACATCGCCGCCGGGATGGACGACAGGGCAAGCTCATCCAGGTGCTGTTTACTCATACCCTCGTTGGGCGCCAGCACGATAACCTTGTTAATGGACAGCCTGCTGTTGATCCGCTTGGCCCGCTTGAAATAATGCAGAAACTGCAGAATGTTCATGTGCATGATCAGCGTTTTGCCGCTGCCGGTGGCGCACATAAAAGCCAGCTTGTTTAGTTTATCCGTCGTATAGGGCTGAAAATCAATGAGCCCGAGGGACCGGTCTTTGACCTGCCGCAGCCATGCATTGAGATCAGTGCAAAATGTGTCCGCGTCGGAAAAATACCGATCCAGATACATTTCCGTGAAGAGCAGGGCGACATACTGGAAATACTTCCATTGCAGCCCGCCGCGCTTCTCTCCGATCTGGCGGGTGTGACGGCAGATGTTTTCATCATACAGGCGCAGTTTTTCCGGCGTGACAGCAGCGCCCCGCATCTGGCAGATATGGGCGATATAGGTGTAGAAATATGTGTTGCCGCTTTCGTTGACGCCCTCGTATTCGCTGCCGTTCAGCTTTTCACTGAGAGCACTGATGGAGTCGATTTTTAGCTCATGCAGGAAATAGCGGAACAGCACGAGCTGATCGTCGAAAGAGGCCTGCGGGGCGGTTCTTCCTGCCATACTCACGCCTCCTCGAACATACGATTTTTGAATTCGGTTTCCGTCATACGCACCGTCCAGCCTTCACTTTTACCGCGCAGATTTTCAAGGTTGCTGTCGCCGTTGACGAAAATCACGTCATACTTGCGATCTTCGGCGTTGTTGCGGCAGGTGGTGAAGAACGCATCCAGCGCCGCATTGGAGGCAACAATGTCATCCGTCACGCTGCGCCAAATTACCAGTGCGCGGCGACCGTCGGGCAGCGTGCCTTCGATCTGCCGGAAGGCGTACTGTCCGCTGATATCGCTGACCAACTCCACAGCGCCTTCGTAAGCAGGATGCTCGGCGGGCTTGCTGAGCCAGTAGGAGATAGCGCTCTGCCGGGTGACCGTCAGACCGATCAGATAATTGAAGGTCTCGCACAGATCGATGCTGCGCTCCTTACATTCATTCTTCTCGGTGATCTTCATAGTGTAGGCGAAGGGATTGGAGAAAGCCTCCACGTCCAGCAGGCTGCCGCGGCTCTCAAAATCCACCATGTAGTGGATCATGTAATCCTCGCCCAGCAGCGACTTGAGTTGTCCGCCGTTGTCGGAAAGCTGGATATTGGAAAGGGCATCTTCATAGCTCTCAAGCCGCATGTACTTGATGATTTGGGAGATACCGGTATTTCGGTTCTGCGGTTTGCCATTTTTCCATGCTTTTGTATCGACTGCATATGATGCCTTTTTCACACGGAGCATCGTTGCGTTTTCAAAATACTCTCCCATCTCTATAAGAATGTACTTGCGGCTACCGCCATCTCCGAAATTGCGATTCATTATTGCATGAGCAGTGGTTCCCGATCCTGCAAAATAGTCAATAACCGTACCGTGCTTTTTCCCTCCGAATGCTGCTTCAATGCATTCTTGCACGTTAAAGATAGACTTTGGATATGAAAATGGCACTCCCATAGCGGTAAGCAGAGCGGATCCATAACTATTAGCGGAATACTTTTTATCCGTCCAAGTAGTTTTATGGCGGAAACGTTTTTTCGTCCGCATAATATCAATCCCGTCCATTGGGTCTGAAGTTTGCTTTACCCACAATTCGTCAAGAATGCTATCTACGGTTCCACGCTCAAAAACCCATTTCTTTTCAATCCCGTTGTTATCAATAGGATATACAGCAATCACTCCATCAGAATGAACGGCATTTCTGGATTCCGGATGGAACTCATCCGGGCACACATCACCCAAACCGATGATCTGATCATTCTTTACGAAAATGGGATAGAAACAGTTGGCTGCATCCGTTCGCAAATTGCTGTTTCCAGAGTTATCTCTGAAGGTTCGTGTATCCCATTCCACTTCAGGGCGGACTTCCAATCCGATGATGTCTTTTTCATCCGGAAAAATAAAATAAGCAAATTCGTTTGTGAATGAGAAATTATCGCCCTGCTGTCCCGACGGGTTGTGGACAATTGTTACAGCAACGCTGTTTTTAGTCGGGGCAACAGCCTTTAATAATTCGCCGAGCTTTGTCTGTTCAATCTCATCAATTGCAATTACGCCAACACCCGAATCAGACAGAAGCGGCTCTGACAATCCGAGCCTGCTTTCCATCAAACTAAGCCACGCTGAATGCTTAAACGTATTTTTATACATTATCTCGCTGGATTTAGCATTGTACGGAGGGTCTATATACATGCACTTGAGAGCTTTGTGATACTTCACTTGAAGCAAATTCAACGCATGAAAATTGTCGCCATTGATCATTAAGCCGTCCGTCTGCTCGTCCAAATCCGGGATGCTTTCCAGCAGCCTGAATTTGAATGTATTGGAAAAATGCTTGGTATCGATGATCAGATTCTGATTCAGGTGCAGAAAATCGACGGACGGCGGGTTCGTCCAGCCTTCCGCTTCGTCGATGGCGTACATGGCGATCCATTCATCAATCTGCGCTTTGTTCCCGATAATCTCCGGCCAGAAGGATTCGTCGATCTTGTCCAGCGTGATGCACCAGTTGGTCTCCACCACGAATTTCTTCTTCAGCCACAGTTTTTTCTGGAAATCCTCGATCTGGGCGAGAAAATCAATAATGATCTTACCGACGCGCTTGATGGCTTTCACCTTGGCAAGGTAGGTCTCCACGCGGGCTTCGCTGCCGGTGTCCAGATCCTCCAGATGCATGACCTCACTCTTGATGAAGAAATCCAGCTCGCGCGTCAGAAAGCCGTGCAGATCCTTGTGGATGAAATAGTCGAAGGTGTTCTTCGCCACATAGCCCTTCAGATGCTTCTCCAATAGGGTTGTCGTCTCCCGGCCTTTGCCAGTGGGGATCGGCGCGATCAGGGGATTCAGCTCTGCCCGCCGCAGAGAAAGCAGCCATTGGGTAATTGCGGCATAGTTCTCCTCTGCATACTTCTTTTTCTTGTCTGCGGGAATATCATACACGAATCGGATCACGATTTCCGCAGCATCCGGATCATATTCAAATCGCTTGATGCCCGGGTGTGTTTCTTCATCCTCTGTAAAGAGCATGAAGGTGCGCTTGCTGTCCTTGTTCTCTTTGTTATTGTTCTGCTCCGTAGTAGCGTCCACCAGGCGGAAATGGACAGTGATCCCGTCGAAAACGAAGGTGTAATCTTTGAAATTCTCGCTGGTTTTGATGTAGTACTGATCCTGATTTGCCCAGTAGAGCTTTACTTCCTCGCCCTCGTAGGGGATAGCGTACACGCCTTCCTTGTACCGACGCTTGGAAATAAAATCTCCATCCTCATAGTACCGGTTGAAGAAGGAATACAGCGCAGAGTACACGTCCGTCTCCAGTGCGGCCAGATCAGCACCTTCCGCAAGCTGCTTCTGGAGCTGCAAATACTGCTGCTTCTTCTGAGCAGTATCGGGGAGCGCATCCACAGTCATGCCCATTTCTGACACGCTATCCTCAATTTGCTTCATTTTGGCGCGGATTTCTTCCTTGCTGCCCTGCGCGAAGGGAGCAAGTGTTTCCTGTACCATCTGCGGCAGACGCTCTGTCAGGAATTCTTCAATTTGTGCCTTGCGGAGGTTCATAACGCGATAGATACCAAAATCAAGATCTGATTTATCGAGTTCAAAAATCTGTTTCAGCAGGCTTATAAAGCGATTTAACCGTTCATTCATAATGATACTCCCAATTCTCTATTTTGCGCCGGAAAGCATTTCCTTCAATACTGTCCGAATATTGTTCCATTCATCCGGATTGGTTCTGATTAGATCTTTGATATCAGTCGGTATTTCCTGCCTGCATTTAGCAGCCTTGTCAAACAAGTCATTGGATTTAATCTTATCTTCCGTAAGAAGATTTGCATCCAGCACTTCGAGCATTTTCTCGAGAATTTCCTGCGATGGGGGCGTGCCAGCTAAACTCTCATAGAAGTATGGCTTGTTGATCCCAACCGCTGTACAAAAATCGACCTTACTCATGCCTGTTTTGCAAATCTCTGCTACAAGAAATTCGCCGAATTCAGACAGGTCCTTCTTGCGTTTACCCATCTGCAGTTATCCTCCCTTCAAAAAGTATGCATGTAAACATACTAACATATTATTTGGGCAAAAACAAGCCCTTTGAAGCTGTGAAAAGACCTTGCCACCAGAGATAGGTAACTCCTCACAGTGAGTGTGAGGAGCTGCTTTGTCAAAGAAGTTCTTTTGTCTTTCGTGCCAGGTATAATGGAAGGTTGGTAATGGCTCCATCCTTCCGGTAACCCCGCTTGGAGTAGCGCAGGGCGTACTCCGGCTGGCGGTCGGCGATATACTTTTTAAAGGAAGGAGCGGATTTATCCTCGCCGCCCTTGGCTTCCACGGGGATGATTTTGGTGCCGTACTGGATAAGGAAATCAATTTCACTGTTTTTATCGGAGTAATAGCGGGGTTCCACATCGAACTGGCCGCGAAACTGCTGCAGGACATAGTTTTCCGTCAGCGGACCCTTGAACTGATAATCTGTCTTCAGCAGAATGGCACTGTTATCAATGCCTGCCATGTGTTTGAGCAGACCGGTGTCGAACACGAAGAGTTTGAACTGGTCCAGTTTGTCAAAGGCTGCCAGAGGATGCTCCATCTTAGAGACATTGTAGACGCGATTCAACATCCCGGCGGAGACCAGCCACTCGATGGCTTCCTCAAAATCTCGGGCCCGGCCACCCTCGCGGACAGCTCCGTACATAAATTTCTCGTTTGGCTTTGCCAGCTGGGCCACAATGCTGCGGAACACCATCAGAATGCGTCCGCTGTTGACTTTACCGTTGTGTTTAGAAAAATCGTTTTCGTAGACCTCAATCAGCTCCTTCTGAATCTGCGAGATCTTTGCCGGGTCCTTATGGGTGATCCACGAGGAGACACACTCCGGCATTCCACCGATGATCAGGTAATAGTTGAATGCCTCCAGCAGCCGATTGTGGAAAATTTCCTCGATCGGCTGCTCTTTTTGGATACTGGAACAGTAGGCGTACAGGCTCTCATCCGTGGCCTCCAGAAACTCGTCAAAAGTCAGCGGATAGATGTCCAGCAGATTGACCATGCCCACGGGATAGGACTTGGGCTGCGCCAGGAGGGTTCCCAGCAAACTGCCCGCGGCGATTACATGGTATTCGTTGGCCTTTTCCTTGAAATATTTCAAAGTATTTAGTGCTTCCGGGCACTCCTGAATCTCGTCGAAAATAATCAGTGTTTTTTCCGGAAGAATTTTCTCCCCGGTGATCAGGGACAGCAGTTCGATGATCCGCTGGGGATTTTTATTGGCCTCAAAGATGGATTTCAGCTCATCTTCCTCATCAAAGTTGAAGTAGACATAGCTGTCGTAGTAGTTCTGCCCGAACTCTTTCATCAGCCAGGTTTTTCCCACCTGCCGGGCACCTTTCAGCACCATCGGCTTGCGGTCTTCACTGGACTTCCATGCTACAAGTTCCTGAATTGCATTGCGTTTCATGCGACTCACCAGCCTTCCTTTAGTACGCCAATAGCATATCACATTTTTCTGGAGTTATCAAACTATATATTACACGTTTTTCTGAATTATTATAGCCGCACAACTCCACTTTTTCTGTTACGGCTTTATCAGACTATAACTACACCTTATGCGTTGTTTCCAAGAGAGATGCAGGAGAGCGGCACGGAGCTGGCGAAGATGTTTGAAACCGGGATCAATCAATAGGGGGTTAGCGATGCCCGCAAAGAAACCCCTGTCAGCTCCTGAATAGGCATCGCAAAAGCGCTTATCCGTTGTGCTCCGACGGCCTCAAAACAGCGCCAAAATCAACACTTATTTGCGCTCTAACGCCAAATCCATGCAAGGAATATCATCACAGGGGGAAGCTTTCCTGCATTGCTTACAGCGAAGAAAATCCTTGATTTTCAACCCTTATCACGGCATATTTTCATTCGTTCTGTCTAGCATCCATGTAGACAGATTTGAAAAGCGAAATTTCCGTTCTGGGAAATTCTGAGAACCGAATATGATACATTGATCGAATCAGCATATTTTCCAGTTCACGAAGTCATGGGATTAAGTCCGATTCCATAAGATTCTTTCCTGAACAGCGTTCCGTGTTCACAGTTTCGCGGCACACGATTTCGTGCAACTTGGCTTCCAAATCGGTAAATATTTCACGGATTCCATTTGCCTTGCCGCGAAGAGGGAAAAAGCATATCTATAAGAACAAAAGCGGATGTCTGAGGCCTTTCCCTCGGACATCCGCTTTAGCATTTCATTGTCATAGTATAATTATTTCTGCATAGGGGCTTTTCTCGGCACTTCAATCTACTGTACCACGACTGTACCATTTTGGCGTGCAGCTTTATGAAACAGCGTGGAGTTTTATGCCCCTTGAAATTTGAAAAAGCTTGTTCCCGTAAGGATTTACGGGCATTTATGCTTCTTTATAGATTTATGAAATCAGGTCAAATTCTTCCGATACCTAATTTCATAGTTTTCTCTATCTCCTTAAAATGTCTTGATTTTCAAGGGCTTCCGGAATCCGGCGCGTTTGGTTTACGCCATTTTCGCATGGACTTATATGCTAGGAAACCCTGCCTGATTCAAATTGCCGCACAGCCTGATCCAAGGATTCAGATGTAACATGGACGTATCTGTCCATCGTTGTTTTTATACTTGCGTGACCAAGCAGCTTTTGCAGCATCTTGGGCTGTACACCGCATTCAATCGCTCTTGTGGCGTAGGTATGTCGCAGGGCGTGCATACAAAAGTGCTTGATCCCCGCTTCGTCGCAGAGCTTATATAAGTGGGTATCCAAGTAATAGACTTCTATATTACAAAAGCATCCATTGTAAAAGGTATAATTCGCAAATGGAAAAATAGGATTGAAGAACATATATTTGACAATAAACTAAGAACCGCGGCAATGTATAATTCAATTATTAAGAGAATCGAAGATGAAAAAGCCCTAAACACTATTGATAATAATGTGAATATGTAATGCTGTCTATGGTCGGTTTTCTGTCATATTCCTGGCAGGCACCCGCCGATGACAAGGAAATCGAATCGTGGTAAGATTGTAGCGTCAAATAGTGGGTATGGCAATTTCACCGCCTTTTGCAAAGCGCAGAAGGCGGTTTTTTTCATACCTAAACTTCATCAAGGAGGAACCTACATGACAGAAAAGCTAACCCTCAAGGAGCGTGCCGTGCGGGGCTACTGGTCCATTGTCGGCATTGTCAGCGCACTCATCCTTTCGTTGCAGCCCGTGCTTGCGGATGACATCTGGTCGCGATTCTCGACCATCATGAAGGATGTATACGGCGAGTTGGTCGGGATATCCACCATTGTGGCCGTTACGGCAGCCGCTGTAGCGCTGCTCATCAGGATGATCTCGCGCAATCAGCGTGCCGTGGATGAAGCCACGAGCTGGCTGAAACGAATCATCGTCACATGGCTGGTACTCAATACGCTCGGCTTCGCGGTAGCATACTTGCAGCCCCTGATCCAGGGCGGCATGTATAACGGGTAATGAGTAAAACCTTGATATCCGGCGGCAAGGAGGTGAGCGTCGTTGGATTTTAGCTGGATTTTTGAAAGTATCGTGAATTGGGTAGCGTCCATCGTAACAAGCATCATGGACGCTGTCTCCGGCATCTTTTTGAACGCCTTGGGCACGGACATGACCGCCATGGAGCAGTATTTCCCTTTCGTGACCGAGGCGTTCTCCATATTTCAGTACACAGCATGGGCGCTGCTGTTCTTAATAACGGTCTGGCAGCTATTCCGCGTGTTCGGCGGGCCTGTGACCGAAGCGGAAAACCCATGGCAGCTCCTGGCTCGAAGCGCCATCTTCGCTATATTGATAGGCTATGCCAAGCCCATATTTCTGTTGGCGCTGGACATTGCCCGCGCTCCGTACACCGCCATTATGGATGCCACAATGGACCCGGGTAGCTTTACGTTTGCCGGGGTGGAGCAAGTGCTGCAAAATGGCTTATCCACGCTCGTTTCCACCATCACCGTAATCGGCCCGCTGCTGACCATCATCCTCATGATTTCATTGGGCTGGAACTACTTCAAAATGCTTCTTGAGTGCGTTGAACGATATGTGGTCGTGGGCGTTTTGTGTTATACCTCACCGCTGGCGTTTTCAATGGGCGGCAGCAAGACCACCAACAACGTGTTCAAAGGCTGGACACGCATGGTCGGGTCACAACTCCTGTTACTTGTCCTAAACGTATGGTTCCTGAGAGCGTTCAATTCCACGGTCGGCCAGTTCGTCGGTAACGGCGGAGCTCTCTCCAGCGGTCAGGGTAGCATATTCCTTTGGATGTTCGTTGCGCTGGCTTTTCTGAAGACGGCGCAGAAGTTCGATAGCTACCTTGCTGCAATGGGGTTGAATGTGGCCCAAACCGGCAGCAGCATGGGCATGGAGCTCCTTATGGCGGCCCGTGTGATATCCGGCGTATCCTCCGGCGGCGCAAGGACGGCCGGCAGCGTATTCCGCGGAGCAAACGGTACTGCGGGCGCATCAGGAACAGCAGCAACAAGCGGCGGGTTCTTCGCGGGCTTTGCAAGCCGCTTTAAGCCAAATTCGTATGTGCGTGACGCTGTTGTGGAAGGTGGAACACACATGGGCGCAGGCGGCAGCGCTGGCTTTGTCGCCCGTGCATTCGGTGGCATGGCAGCCCGCAATGGTGCAACGCTCTCAAGCGAATCCATCGCATCCGTGGCGGCAAGGCCGGGTAATGTATCCGGCACGATCGCCGGTGAAATCGCCGACCGCAGCACAGCCAATTATATGCCGCAGCTTCAGGGTTACAGCTTGAGCTGCACTGAGATCACCGGCGGTCGTATATCGACCGTGGCGACAGGTGCGGACGGAAAAACCTCCGAGGTGGAGATGTTCAGCGCATCGCAGTTCGAGCGCCCGTCCGTGCCGTACTCTACCGTCACGGCAAAGGACGGCAGCCAGTGGTATCAGACGGCCACCGGCGATGGCGCAGGCAGCTTCTATACACCCGCGGCATTTGCCGGTATGGGCGTGGGAGATACGCTTTCGCAGGATCAGGTAACCGCGGCATTCGGCGATTCTGTAGCCGATGGTACAACGCTTCGCACTGTGGGGCATCCGGAAGAAGGCGTGCTGGAGGCAAGTCATCCGGATTATGGTACAAGCATGTGGTACAACAGCGCCATGTATCAGGAGCCGGATGCTCCTCACGATACCATCCAGTCCATGGACGGCGTCGGTTGGTATGCCATGCAGCCGCACAACGATGTGCCGCAGTTTGAACCGCCAACTGAGGAGGCAAAAGCATACAACCAGGCGCAGTTCCGGTCCTTTATGCCCGGTTACGAAACGCAGCCCGCATATGTGGATACATCGCGCGCAAGGGACGGCGTTATCGACGTGCGGCATGAGGATGGCAGCGCCATGCGCTTCTACGACCATACCCAGTTCCAGTCTCCTCGCGGCGACTATACCGTATATGAGGACAAGCGAGGCGGTCAGTGGTACGCCATACCCGGCACGCCTGTTGTGGAGCGCAGACCTGTATACGAAGGCGGCATGCCCGTATATGACGGCGCTCAGGTCAAGACCAGACAGGTCGAGGCTATCCGGTATAAGAGCACACTGACGCGGTACGCCGATCCCCAACCCCGGGATATGAGCGAGAAGAAACCGCCGAAGCGCAAGCAGTAAGACTGATGTAACGAATGGAGCGCACCCGATATCGGGCCGCGCTCCTTTTCCTTTGGAGGAGGTGAAACGGTGTCGGAGCAGGATAAACAACAGTTGGGCGACGGCTCAACCAATTACGCGGACGCGGCGCAAAAGACCGCTAAGGCCATCAAGGAAGCAGGAAAAGCGGCGGCGGAGAAAACGGCGGCCGCTGCGGGCGAGGCTACCGCCAACACCACCGCCGCCGTTGCACAGGCAGGCGTAGAAGGCGGAAAGGCCGTAGCGGAGGTGGCGACAGGCACCGCGGCGGGCGGGCCATGGGGCGCGATCATCGCGGCCGCCTGGGCGCTTCGTAAACCCATATTCAAGGTGCTGATCTGCATTGGCCTCGTGATACTGTTCTTTATCATGGCGGTGGTCACGCTGCCCAGCATCATCAGCAATAACCTGTTTCATACAGACCCCTCCACGGTAGACCCTGACGGCGCGGTGGACTTGATCGAGCGTGCCGACGATATGTCGGATGTGGTGGCGGCCTGTATACAGAACGGCTATGACACGGCATTGGCCCGCGTGGAGCAAATCATCGAGGAGAACGGCTACGATTACGAAACGTCCATGGATGCGCTCATCAACTACGGCAGCCTGAACCCGGACTACGAGGTCTGCTATGTATTCGCCGCCTACTCCGCTTCCATGGGGCAGATTGGCACAAGCGAAGCTGATATGCGGCGTAAACTGGACGCCGTAGCAGAGCAGATGTTCAAGGTAACGTATGTTGAAAAGGAGTTTGAGCGGGTCATTCCGTTGACATACTCTACTTATACACCCGTCACGCTGACAGTTGTGACAGGCAGAACCAAGATCGGCGAGGTCAATGGTGTGCCGAAATACAGTTACGCCACGGCCACGCGAACATACTACATCTCCTCCGGTGAGGCGACAACGGAAACGGAGATACAGCGCACGGCCTATTCGCCTGTCAGCGTGGATATCCCCGTATACTCCCGTGGTATCATCGTGGGCGTCAGATCCGAAACGTACTATGCGGCGGGCGATGTGGAGACGCTTACGCCGGATACCGAGATCGTGAAATACGCCGAATGCACGATAGCTCCCTTCAATGAGGGCGTTATCTATACGGCTTTTGATATAGATCCGGACGCCATATATGAGGAGACGACCGGCACGACCTACGGCGCTGCCATCAAAACCATGGCTGACGCTCTGAAAATGACCCTGTACGGTACGCTCGCCGCAGGCGATATTCCCGAACTTACGAACGAGGAGCTTATCGGCATTGTAGGCGGACTGAGCACCACCGACGCCCGAAAGAAGCTGATAGAAACGGCGCTTTCCCTTGTGGGCAAGGTCTCTTATTTCTGGGGCGGCAAAAGCCCGGCGGGCTGGAACAACGATTGGGGCAAGCCCAAGAAGGTGACGGGCTCCGGCTCCGTTACCTCCGGTACGATCCGCCCTTACGGCCTTGATTGCAGCGGGTTTACGGATTGGGTCTACAAGACAGCGCTTGGCCAGTCCATAGGCACGGGCAGCGCAAATCAATGGAGCAAGTCGACAGAGATCTCCGCATCGGAGCTGCTTCCCGGCGATCTTGGCTTCAAGGCCAAGCCCTCCGACCCCGGTACGAACCATGTGCTCATGTATGTGGGACTGACCTCGGACGGCAAAAGGCAGTGGGTGCATTGCTCCTCCTCTGCCGGCGGCGTGGTACTCAATACGCCCAGCTATGTGAAATATTATCGCCGCCCCAACGGGATCGACTACAGCTCGCCTGCCGGCGGCGGCACAGGCGATCTCGGCACACCGCTTTATACGCTCAAGGTCAATGTAACGCATTATTGCGCTTGCAGTAAATGCTGCGGTAAGAATGCCGACGGCATTACCGCGAGCGGCAAGCGCGTTGCGCCGGGCATGGTGGCAATGTCCAGCCACTATCCCTTCGGCACGGTGCTGGTCATCAACGGTGAGGTCTATACCGTGGAGGATCGAGGCGGCAGCGGCATTGAGAACGATATCGCCCGCGTGGATATTTACGTTGAGGATCATAAGCAAGCCCTGCGGCTTGGACGCTATTGGGCTGAAGCTACATTCTATCGGATAGGACGGTAACGCACATGGACGAAAAGGAGTTCAACAATACCTACGCCATACCGGCGAACTATACGGACAGCGGCAAGCTCTTGGGCGGAATGTTGGAAACGCGGAACACCATCGAGGCCATCATTATGCTTGGGCTTGTGGGCTATCCCGAGATCGCATGGCTGCATGTGGATACCACGGCCAAGGTAGTCATTATGACGGTGACGCTGATCCCGCTTGGGGTCGTGTCGCTCATGGGCATCGGCGGGGACAGCCTGATGCAATACCTCAGCCATATCGTCAGGTTCGGCTTGAACCGCAGAAAACTGCATTACAGAAGGATTGGATATAAGTATGGAAGCGCAAAAGAAAACCACAAAAAGCAGAAAAAGAAGAAGCAAAACAAGTGAGTTTGTGCAGGATTTCCTGCCCGTCAGGGAGATCCGCAACGGTATCATCGAAACCACCGACGACCGCTATGTGAAGATCATCGAGATACTGCCCATCAACTTCCTGCTTCGCAGCAGCGAGGAGCAATACAACATTATCTCATCGTTTGCAACATGGCTGAAGATCAGCCCCATGAAGCTGCAATTCAAGTCGGTGAGCCGCAAAGCGGATTCCGATAAGCATGTGGCCATGGTGCGGGAAGAACTCTCGCGGGAAGAAAACCAGCAATGCCGTCAGCTTGGGGAGGAATACCTCCGGCTCATAAAGGACGTTGGCAACAAGGAAGCGCTGTCGAGGCGCTTTTTCCTTATCTTCCAGTACGAGCCCCCGGCGGGCAAGCGCAGCAGCGGCGAGAGCTATGCGGATATTTACGGCATGATCCAGACGGCGGTACAGAATGCCAAGACTTATTTCATGCAGTGCGGCAACGCCATTGTGCAGCCAGAGGATGAGGACGCGTTTACCGCCGAGGTGCTGTATATGTTCTTCAACCGCTCCTCCTGCGTCAACGAACCGTTCCAGAGCCGTGTGGAGCGGGTCGTGGTGGACACCATGAAGGCCAAGGGCAAGATCATCGGGCTTGACGCCGTGCCGCACATACGCCCGGCCAACTTCATCGCGCCCCGCGGGATCGACTTTTCATATTATAACTTCGTGGTGATGGACGGTATGTACTATTCGGTCATGCACATCCGAAGGAACGGCTTCCCGCATACGGTGCGGGGAGGCTGGATGTCGAGCCTCATCAACGCCGGCGAGGGCGTGGACATCGACGTTCACCTGCGCCGTGAGAACCGTGGCAAAACGCTGGATAAAGTGGCGCAGAGGATACGGCTAAACAGAACCAAGCTCCGGGGCATGCAGGACACCAGCACCGATTATGAGGAGCTGACCGGCAGCATACAGTCGGGCTACTACATCAAGTCCGGCATCGCCAACAACAATGAGGACCTGTTCTATATGTCCGTGTTCATCACCATTTCGGCCCGGACATACGAGGAGCTTCTGTGGCGCAGGGGGCAGATGACGGATCTCTTGAAGTCCATGGATATGTACGTGGGCGACTGCAACTTCCGGCAGGAGGCCGCATTGCGCTCCGTCATGCCGTTTCTCTGCATCGACCCGAACATCGAGAAGAAGGCGCAGCGGAACATCCTCACAAGCGGCGCGGCGTCCACATATATGTTCACCTCGTTTGAGATGAGCGATGATTCAGGTGTCTTGCTCGGCATCAACCGGCACAACAACTCGCTGTGCGTCGTTGACCTGTTCAATACGCGCGTCAACAAAAACGCGAACGTGACCTTGCTTGGCACCTCCGGCGCGGGCAAGACCTTTACCATGCAGCTGCTTGCGCTCAGGATGCGAATGCGCGGAATCCAGTGCTATATCCTTGCGCCGCTCAAAGGCCATGAATTCAAGCGTGCCTGCGCTGCGGTCGGCGGAACCTACATCAAGATAAGCCCCGGCTCCACCAACTGCATCAACGTCATGGAGATACGAAGGACGCTGAGCCCGGAGATGGAGCTGATCGACGAGATGGACTACAACAGCGAGGATTCACTGCTGTCGCGGAAGATTCAACAGCTATTGATCTTCTTTAGCCTCCTGATACCGGATATGAGCAATGAAGAAGAACAAATGCTGGACGAGGCCTTGATCAAGACCTACAGCCAGTTTGGCATCACCCACGACAACGACTCCCTGTATGCCGATAAGGCGCATACCCGATATAAGAAGATGCCCATTCTCGGCGATCTGCATAAGCTTTTGGAAGCGAATCCGTTGACGCAGCGGCTGGCCATCATCGTCAGCCGTTTTGTGACGGGCAGCGCCCAGAGCTTCAACCAGCAGACCAACGTGAATCTGGACAACAAGTATGTGGTCATCGACATCAGCGAGCTCAAAGGTAAACTGTTACCCGTGGGTATGTTTATCGGCCTCGACTACATCTGGGATCAGGTCAAGTCGGACAGGACGAAGCGCAAGGCCATCTATATCGACGAGATATGGCAGCTCATCGGGGCGTCCTCCAATCGGCAGGCGGGTGAGTTTTGTCAGGAGATATTCAAGATCGCACGCGGCTACGGCGCGGCCGCGATCGCAGCCAGCCAGGACCTATCCGACTTCTTCTCCCTTGAGGACGGCAAATACGGCCGGGCCATCATCAACAACAGCAAGACCAAGATCATCCTCAATCTGGAGCCGGACGAAGCCGAGTATGTGCGGGAGACATTGAAGCTCACCCGCACGGAGATACGCAGCATCACCCAGTTCGAGCGCGGAGAGGCATTGATCAGTTCCAACAACAACAAAGTGCCGGTGCTGGTGCGCGCTTCCAAGGTGGAGCAGCAGCTCATTACAACCGACAGGGCCGAGCTCGCTGCCATTCTCAAGGAGCGGCAGCAGACACAGAAGACGCATACAGAGGATAATGCGTTTTCGGAAGAATAAACGTATTTCACAAAAACGCCTGTGTTTACGGGGATTCTTGCTTGTCATGCGCCCTATAAAACGCATAAAGGGAAGGAATACGTTTTTGGCATCAAAAACGCTTTTCAGAAGGAGGTGTTCGCCCCTGCTTTTACAGGATGAACAGTATGTGATCAAGTGGTTGTCCCAATACGGGGCGCTCCGGTATGGGCAGGTGTTGCGCCTGCTGAACAAACCGGTATCGACTGCGGAGAAGATCATACGCAATCTCAAGAGATGGCTTTACGTCACGGATATCGAGGGCGGATATCTGGGTATTGACCCCACCGTCCGCCCCGACCCAAAGACCATCGCGGCCGTGTGGGTGCTGCTCAAATATGGAACCGAAGTAGCGCCCATGGAGCACTTCCCCGCGACTTATCCCTCGCAGCTGTTTTTTTTGAAGCAGCAGACCGGGTACGAGATCATTGTTATAGGTGCGGAGGAAGGGCATCTGCTCAAGCTCCTTCAGCCGGAGGATGACATCAAATACATCATCGTGCTGCCGGATATCGCTATGGTGCAGGGCTTGCGGATTCCTCATGCGCCATGTCTGTTTGCGGTGCTGAAGGACGCGCCGGACGGCAAAGAGCCGCACATTACATTCTATAACGGAGGTCAACATGGAAAAGAAAACACCGTCCCCGTTTAAGCGGGATATAGACCGCGCCTACAAGCGGCTGCAGCTTGCTTCCATGGTGCTAGGAAATGTCAGCGAAGCATACGACACGGGCGATTTGAAGGAAGCCTATCGGAACGCTTTCGAGTTCGCATACCACGCGGAACGGCTCACACTGCTCGCAAGGTCGCTTCCTGCTTTGACCGGATCGCCCGCCGCAAGGCCGAAGATGGAGCGCCAGATCAAAGAGGTGCTGCCGCTTCACATAGGCTATACCGCAGAGGGCTGGTTCGGCGTGGATATGCCTGCGCTTCTGCCAAAAAAGGAACATGGCGGCGCTGAATACATCCGGCACAGCCTGTACCTTGCTCTAGGCGAATACTTCAAATGCCACGAGAAGCTGCGGATCGACAACTGCGTGCTGACCGTGTGCCACAGGTATGATAAGAGCCGTCCGGAGCGGGAATACCGTGACCATGACAACATCGAACTGAACGCCATCATCGATGCGCTTGTCCTGTATACGCTATACGATGACGCTCCGCTTCGCTGTGAACACCACTATTGTTCGCTTACGGACGACAGGGACGCAACAACGATATTGCTCGTTCCGCAACCTGAATTCCCTGTCTGCTATGAGCGCATCAAAACCGACCCGCAAACGCTGCTTCCACTGTTCCCTTAACACCCAAAACGCCGAAAAAACATACGCGTTTCGAGGCCGAAAACGGCCTTTCTGAAACACGTATGCCGAGAAGCGGTAAAAATATCGATAAACCGGGCACATTTCCTGAAACGCGACGCCGGTTTTGAGGGGAAGAGAGCAGTCAGGAGCACTAAATGCCAATGCGATATGGAGTGACGCCATGATATACATTCGCCAGGGCGCGTATGTGCTTGAGCTGCTTGAACTGCTGTCCGTCGCGGGCGAGTTCCCCATGAGCGCCCTCTCTATATTGGGCAATCAGCGCACCATGCGGGAGCTTGTTTGCAAATTGGAGGACAAGCAGGAGATCGAGGTGAGCTGGAGCGGCAAACGATATTGCGCACGGCTGCTATCCATCAGCGGTAAACGAGGCCTTATGCGTAATATCCGGCTGCACAAAAGCGCCTTACCCTTATTGGACGAGCTGCATCCGGCTGCTGTGGATTACTACCTCTCCGCGTTCCGCAACCACGCCTTCTCCGGCAAGCGCGGGGACATCGAACGCAACCACCGAGTCGCCGAGACGCTGGCCATGATGTTTTCATCGGGCATAGAGATACGGCCTTATCTGCTGCCGAGGCTTCAGACAGAGCATATAGAACCGACCGTTGGTGACATGCCATGCTTCTATCCCAGCCGCATCGTCAAAAAGCTGGACGGCGATTCCATGAACAAAACCGGCTTCACACGCATGACGGGTCTGTTGTTGAAAAAGGGCGTGGGATTTGCCGTATACAACACGCGGAACGCTGTTATGAAATGGCACGGCGACGGAGAACTCAAAGCTATGCAGCAATGTGAGGATTTGGCGAGGCGCAACGCCGGCGTGGACGCGCTTTGCGGCGCGATCCTGTTCGGCAGGAGCGGCAGCGTGGCGCTCGATACACTCATGGAAACCAACAAAGCTGGCCGCAGGGATTGCCGCATTGACCACATCTACACGGCGGTGCATTTCGTGCCATTGAACGATGATGGAAAAAGCCTGCTACGGCTGTTCACGATACCAGCGCTTCAGTCACGGCTCAGGAGCGTACTGTTTCCACTGCGGCTTCAGGTGAACGGATTCGTGGAATGCGACTGCGACGCCGTTGACGGCGGGAAGTACATTCTATCTCACTTGGACGGCGATCTTGCGAGGCTTGTTCGCTTCCGGCTTGCCGCCATAGAGGATAAAGAGCGTCGGTACGAGGCTATCTGCTATCCCTGGCAGCTCGAATACGCGAAGCCGTTTCTCGGTGAGCGTATAGAACTCAAACTGATCGACCCGGCCCGCATCGCCGCAGCCTTACAAGGGAGGTGACCCATATTGGATAAACGCAAGGCCGGCATTCTGCTGGCCTGTTTGCTTGGCTCAGTTCTGCTGTTGTATCTCGGCGGCCTGCTGGGCCAGCTGCTATACAACTACGAAGAATGGATGCGGCAGGACGGTATGACTGGCGGCGTGCTCATGGCCGAGCTCAAGGCGAGTCCGCTCTACTGTATCCCTTACGCATTCACCGCGAGCGGCCTAAAGAGTACGTTCTTTCTTTTGCTTGGCACTGGCGGCGTCGTGCTGTATGTCAAGCTGCACGATAAGTTCGGCAGCAAGGAATACGACGCGAGGAACTTCACCCGCTCGAAATCCGGCGCGTATGGCACGGCGGGCTGGATGGAGCCGAAGGATGTGAAAAAGGTATTCGAGGTTGCGCCGCCGGACAAGGCGCAGGGCACGATCCTTGGAGAGCTGAATGGTCAGGCGGTTTGTCTGCCTGTTGATACGAAGCTCAACAGGCACCTTCTAATCTTCGGAGCGTCCGGCACCATGAAGAGCCGGGCCGTGATTCGCCCGTACCTCATCCAGAGCGTCAAGCGTCAGGAATCCGTGATCGTGACAGACAGTAAATCGGAACTGTATAACGATATGGCGGGCTATTTCATTGATAACGGGTATGAGGTGAAGGTTTTCAATCTCGTTGACCCGCGCCATAGCGATTCATGGAACTGCATGGCCGATTTGCAGCAGGATACGCTTCTTGCGCAGGTGTTAAGCGACGTCATCATCTCTAACACCAGCGGAGAGCGCGGCGACCATTTCTGGGACAATGGCGAATCCAATTTGCTGAAGGCTCTGGTGCTGTATGTCGACCACACCACCGCCTTTGGCGCGGAGCGGCGCAACCTGCCCGAAGTGTACCGCTTTCTGACCCAGACGAACGAGAAGCAGCTATCGGCGCTGTTCGATAAGCTGCCCATAGAGCACCCGGCGAGAGCGCCTTACAACCTGTTTCGTCAATCCAGCGATACGGTGCGCTCGGGCATCCTCCTCGGTCTTGGGACGCGGCTTCAAACCCTGCAAAGCGAACAGGTCAAGCGCATCCTCAGCCGCAGCGACATCGACCTGGCCGCGCCCGCTAAAAGGAAGTGTGCCTATTTCGTGATACTGGACGACCAGAACAGCACCATGAACTTTCTGTCCTCGCTGTTCTTCTCGTTCCTGTTCATACGGCTGACCCGCTTGGCGGACAGCTCGCCCGGCGGCCGCTGCCCTGTGCCGGTCAACTTCGTACTCGATGAGTTTGCCAATATCGGCACCATCGGCGGGAACAACGGCCGGGATTTCGCACGCTCGGCCGCCACGCTTCGGTCGCGCTCGGTCGCGCTGGTACTGGCATTGCAAAGCCTTCCCCAGCTCCAGAACCGATACGGCAACAACCTTTGGGCGGAGATACTGGGCTGCTGTGATACGCAGCTCATGCTGGGCTGTTCAGATGATGTGACGGCAACGTATGTATCCACCCGCAGCGGCGACATGACCATCGACGTGAACTCCACCATGACCACCCGGCAAACCTTCGCTGTAGCGCAGGTCATACCGCAGTACCGCTATTCCGAGGGGCTTGGTAAGCGCCGGCTGCTCACGCCGGATGAAGTCCTGCGCCTGCCGCATGACGAGATGCTCGTGGCGCTTAGGGGCCAGAAAATGCTGCGTCTCAAGAAGCTGGATTATACCCGGCTTTCGGCAGCAAAGCGGCTGCGCCCCTGTTCCATACTGGACTACGGCTCCGGATTTTACTCGGAACCCATGAGCCCGCCTTATGAGCCGCAGCCCGCTTACGCGCCGCTTTCGCCAAGCGTTGGCGACCTATATGAAACAGCGACCCCACCAGAGAACTTTTGATAGGAGGAAATAAAAGCATGCCTAAGAAAACATCCGAAACCGAAACCGTTGAAACGATGAATATGGAGTTATCCACGCCCGGTACAGCCGAAGACACCGCCGTGTCCATGACTGAGAATGAAAACAGTGAAATCGCCTTGGGATCCGCTGAGGAGATTGTCGAAAAACCTGATGAAACGGTGTCCCCTACGACTGAAACGGCCGAAGCGGATATTGCACCAGACGACGGCGTCGAAGCCATTGATTCAATACCATCCCCCACAACTGAAAACAAAGAAGCCACAAACCTTCCTCAGGCGCCTGAAGACAGGCCGGAAAACACAGCCGCAGAGCCGGTTGTACAGGAAACGCCCGAACCAAAGCCCAAGAGGTCCCGAAGAAGCGCTTCCAAGCCTGAGCCTGAATCGGTTATACAGGTAACGCCTTTACCGCAATCCGATGAACCGGCCGCTGACGCACCTGTCCTAGAGACTTCGACCACACGCAGACCGCGCAGGCGCACCGTCGTATCCCTTGACGGCCAGCGCAGCGAGCTGACCCCCGAAGCCAGGCGCAGGCAGGACATCATCGACCTTTCAGAGTCTATGAAAAGCCGGCGCGTCATTACAGGTACCATCGCAGGCATCGAGCGCATGGATGAAAACCCTGACCTCGCGTATGCGGTGGTCTATCATGGCGCGTTCAAGGTCATCATCCCCGCAAGCGAGATGTTTGAGTTCGATGAGGATGCTGCGGATAATTATCGCGGCGCAACGCTCTCCCGCAGGCTGGGCGCTGAGATCGACTATGTGGTAAAAGGCATCGAAACGGACGCTGGTGTTGCGGCCGGCAGCCGCCTGGAGGCCATGCGCCAGCGCAGACGCGAGTATTACCTTGACACCGACCGCAACGGCCACCATCAGCTGGAGGCGGGAGACATCGCCGAAGCAAGGGTGGTTTCGGTCATACGCCCCGGCGCCTTTGTGGAACTGTTCGGCATAGAACAGTTTATTCCGCTGGAGGAGCTCAGCTACCTGCGCTGGGTGGACGCCACGACACATTTCCGCGTGGGCGACCGGGTATTGGTGAAAATACTGGAGCTTGACCGAAGTGACCGAAACAATATCAGCCTCAAGCTCTCGGTGAAACAGGCGGGCGAGGACGCTTTTAAGCAGGCCATCAGCCGCTTCAAGGTCGGCAACATCTATGTCGGAAACGTTACGATGATCACAGCGGTGGGTGTATTCGTTTCTTTTGAAAATGTGAGCTGTCTCTGCCAGTTCCCCAAGCGCAAGCGCCCCGCCATCGGTTCGCCGGTCACGGTCAGGATACTGGGCGCGGATTTGGAGCGGCTTAGGCTCTGGGGCGCTATTGTGTATTCTTGATCGGGAGAAAAGTATGGAATATGACGTACAGGCGTTATCCATAGAGGAGACGCGCCGCCGGAAAAGCCTTTCCGACGAGGCCCGCAATATGGTGAAGCAGTCGCTGACCATAGAGGAAGAGGATGATACGGGTCTTATGATGATGTTTGAGGATTTCTATTTGCAGATATCCTTTTCCGAGCTGCATCCGTTGATGGTCATCTATCTGGTGCGCTATCTGGAGCGGAAGATTTCGATCCACGATAAGGATAAGGTCAACAAGCTCAACCTTGCAAGCGTACTTGGCGGGCACACGGTCGATACCGGCATAGGCTGCTATGCATACCGGACGACGCATTGGCTGGATGCGCCCCTGACCCGCGAGCGCTTCTTCGAGATACTTTACCGATCGTTGAGCGAAGCGCAGCACGGCTATTCGACCATCCAGACCCGCAGCTCGTCGTAAATATAGGGTGTGAGCGGTATTATCCAGTATCACGAAAAGGAGGCCATACTTACGAAACGGATAATACCGCTTATACTGACTCTTATGCCGCTGTATAATAGGGCGCACCGCGTCATTGCCACCTTGACAGACAGTACCCCTAATGTTACAATGAACAAAGAAACAAGGATATTTGTTGTATGATTTCTTTGTTAATTGCATAGAATAGGAGTAAGAGATATGGAGTCTGCGTTGAGCAAGGGTGGTGTGGCTATGAACCGGAAAACAATTAAAATATCAGAAAAGCGGCAGATTACGATTCCGCAGAAATACTATGAAAAACTTGGATTCACCAATGAAGCCGAGTGCCTGATGAGAGGGAACGAAATCGTTCTACGGCCTGTTAAAACCGTAAGCGGTGGAGAATTTGCCGAGCAAATTCTTGCTGATTTGATTGCAAAGGGCTTATCCAACGATGAACTGCTCGCCGCATTTAAGGCTGAGCAAAAAAAGGTTCGGCCGGCTGTAGAGGCTATGCTGGCCGATGCGGAAAATGCCGCAAAGGGTAGCAGTGAGTATTCCACTTATGATGATGTATTTGGCGAGAGGGAGTGAGTATGGCAGAAGTCAGGTTCCTTCCTCCTGCAGCCAAGTATCTAAAGAAGCTCAAGGATAAGCGGCTGAAAGAATTGTATAAAGTTGCCATTGACGCTATTTGCAAGGATTACACGATTGGAGAACCTAAGACCGGTGATCTCGCCGGCTTATACGGGTATGATATCTACTATAACAAGACCAATTATGAACTTGCTTATACGGTGGAATACGAAGGTGAGAAGATTATCGTCGTGGTTATGGCCGGGACGCGCGAAAACTTTTACGATGAGCTGAAAAGGTATATGAAGTAAGCAAAAGCTACTTTAATCAACGATAGAGCGCTTCTGCGCTCTTTTCTTATACAGAAAACATAAAAACTGGGAGGTAACAATGAAAAAGTCCAAATGGGCGTCGCTGTTGGCGACGCTTTTGTGCGTGGCGCAGCTTCTTGTGCCAATGTCCGCCATGGCGTCCACCGCGCAGACGCCAACAAGGGTGCCGGAGATAGGCGAAGCAGTCACTGTCTATACCAAGGCCAACATGGTGCTGGATTTCAGCAGCTATACCTTCTCCGTTATGGATAGCAGCGGCACAGAGCAGTCAGGCGGTATTCATGGGCTTACCAATGTCATGAAGATTTGGGTTGCTACGACTGATCAGCAGCAGTTTACTGCGTATTGCCTCGACATGAGCCGCCATTATCCCGCAACCATTTCAAACACGGGCGAACAGTCGCTATATGTGAAGGACAGCGATATGCTCCTTGGTCTGTTTGTTCAAACTTTGAAAGCGGGCGACACGGCAGCCAACGGCTCCGATCCAAACACTTCCGCCTGCTTTGGCGATCTCATGGCCGTTCACGGGGATATCACTTCCTTCAGGTTCCTGTCCACAACGGCAGTTGACCAGACTATGCTGGACGCTTTTAACAATGATGAGCGTGTTCAGTTTGAGATCAACGGTGCAACATTCGCGGACGGATATGAGCTGACCCGGGACAACGGGCATTGGATATACGGGTTCTGGCGCAAGACCATGGCGCAGACGGATAACTTCATCACCACCGCGTGGCCGAGCGGAGCCGCGTATGACAAAATGCTCTGGGTCGTGGAGCATAGCTACCCGGCCATTTCGATGGACGCCATGATGCACGATGCAGGCGCAGACTACGACCGGCTGTATACTGAGATTGCTGCCTCCCAGGGCGGGCTGTCCTCCGCTGAGCTTGACGAGCTGGTGGAAACCATCGTGTACGCTACGATTCAGGAGGCAGTATGGCATCATCAGCCTGCGAAGGTCAATGACGACCCGGAGCGGTTCATCGGCGCAAAGCTGATCCAGGGACATCAGGACACAAAGCTGCTGTATGAGTATCTCACACAAGAGCGGGACGAATATACCAACTACCGCAGCAAGGTTTTCGGCGACAGCATTTCGATCGAGCACCCCGCAGACTTGACGCCTGCTCAGAACGGTGCGGGCTACATCTACGGCCCATTCAGCGTTTCCTCCGATATGCTTTCCGCCGGAACAATCGAGCTGAGCATAGATGCGGGCGGTGTGAATGCGAGCGTGACCGATTCAGCAGGGACGGCGCTCAGCGTTGTGCGTGCAGGTCAGGAATACTATGTGCGCACGGATGCGCGACCTTCCGATGCTCTCACGCTCAAAGCCAAGACTACGGATGCCCTAACTTTGACCCGGAGCGACCGAGGCCGGATGTATGTCCATGCCGACGCTCAGCAGGCGGCGGAGCTGCAACCCGTCGGTACCGGCGGCACGCCCAACCGGGTCTCGGCCGATGATACGCTGGTGCTGCCCGCCGTTGCACCGCCGCCTATCCCCAGACCGACAGGCGAACGAGTGAGCTTCAAAAAGATAGATGCAGATACGCAGGCGCTTCTGGACGGTGCAGTGATCCGCATTGTTGACGGAAACGGCGCAACGGTTTTCCAAGGCATGACCGATAACGGCGTTGTCACAACGGACGTGGAGCTTGCGTATGATACGAACTATTTCTATTTTGAGGTCACACAGCCCGATGGCTATCAGCTGGACGATACACGCCATACCCTGCGGCTTTCTTCAGCGGAAGCAAACCCCGAATACTGGGTGATAGAAAACGATAAGCTTCCCGCGTCGCCTCCACCGGTCGTTGGTGAAGCACGCATCCGAAAACTGGGCGCGGACACCGGAGCGGGGCTTTCTGGCTGCAAGATCGAGGTTAAAACAGCGTCCGGGACTGTCGTTGGCCAGTATACCACCGATAACGACGGGTATGCGGTTATTGCGGGCCTTGCGCCAGGTTCCTATACCTATAAGGAGCTCCAAGCGCCACCATGCTATCTGTTGGATCAAAATGAATACACCTTTATGGTTTCCGACACTGGCGAGGTGACCGGCACGCTCAGCTTCAGCAATGCCCGCATCACGACCTCCGTGCCCATCAAAAAGGTGGACGATAAGGGCAATCCCCTTGCGGGCGCGACTATTGTTGTGCTGGACGCAAAGCAGAAGCAGGTGTTTTCGGGCAAGACCGGCACGGACGGCGTCGTAACGGTGAGCGGCCTGAAAGCCGGCGAGAGCTATACCTATTACGAGTCGGCAGCGCCCGAAGGCTACCTTGTAAACAGCACCAAGTATATGTTCACCGTGAGCGATAAGGGTGTGGTCAGCGGGCTGAAGGACATTGTCAACCAACCCAAGGTTTCACCTACGCCCACGCCATCGCCCACGCCAACGCTCAAACCCAACGCAACGCCGAACGCCACGCCCACCAGTACGCCTAAGCCGGTCATAAAGCCCATCCCGCAGACGGGTGTGGAGAGCGGTGTGTTGTGGTACGGGCTTGGCGCTTTGTTGCTGCTGAGTGCGGCCGGGTATGTTGGCGTCAGGTATTATCAGACCAAAAAGCAAAGGAGCTGAGCAGTTGGCTCCTTTATTCATTCAGGAGGGAACATGAATAAGAGAAAACGATTCATTGCGCTGCTGCTGTGCGTGCTGCTTACGATCTGCGCGTTGCCGCTGACAGCTCTTGCAGCCTACGCTCCGGTCGGCACGGAGGATGAGCCGTCCTCCGTGCGGCTGTATGAGTATTATTCCTCGGCGGGGGCATGGGAGGCGCTGAAAACGCCTCATCACTGGAATACACAGACAGGTGAAATTGCATATTGCCTGGAACATAAGAACGGCACACCGCGAGGCGATACCTATTCGAGCTTCGATCCCACCGAGGCCTACCCATATGCCGTATATCAGGGTATCTACTCTATACTGACCTTCGGTTATCCCGCGGGCGGTACGGGCGGTCTTTCCGCAGAGCAGGCACGGTACGCTACAGCCAACGCCATCCGATTCTGGCTCTCGGAATCGCAGGAAGTGTATGGCATGGACTTCCAGCAATACAACTTCACCAACCTTACCCGCTCCAACCAGTACACAAGGCCGAAAAGCGGCAACAGCACGGCGGCCGCCATGTGGGCGTATTCGATGGATCTGCTCAACAAGGCTCGCAACGGGACGACGCTGCAGCATTCTATACAGGTCAACCCCTCGACGATCAATATGACCCAACAGGGCAGCTATTTCGTCGGGCAGACCCGGGTGAGTCTTACCAACTGTAACGGCGGATACACCTACAACGCGCCCTACGGCGTGCAGATATCCGGCTTCACCGGCAACGACGGGGATGTGCTTACCATATCCGTTCCCACCAGTATGGCGGGTCAACAGCTCAGTATCACCTTTATCGGCTACGACAGCCGCAGCACCGCCAACTATGCTTGGTATGCTCCCAGCAACAACGACCAGAAGGTCGTCATGGTTGGCAACGGACTGGAGCTGCCCGCGGTCACCACACGGCTGACTCTCATCATGCCGGACTCTGGCGGCATCGAGATCTACAAGACCGGCGACAACGGCGCGGCGCTTGCCGGAGCGGTCTTCGGCGTAAAGGACGCAAGCAGCCGGCAGATCGGCACAATCACTACCAACTCCCGGGGCTACGGCAGCATGGACGGCCTCGACCCCGGAACGTATTATGTACAGGAAATCAGTGCACCTAGCGGCTATAACCTCGATCCCACCGTGCACACGGTGAACGTGAGCCTTGCCAACACCGCGACGCTTTCGCTTACCAACAGTAGCATCAAGGGGTATATCGCTATCAAAAAGACGAACGCAGACCCAACGAAGGGCAGCTATCCGCTCACCGGCGCTGTGTTCACCATCTATAGCGGCAGCACCCCCGTGGATACCGTGACCATAGCCGCTGACGGCACGGGCAAAAGCAAAGCGCTGCCGCTTGGGACCTATACCGTGCGCGAAACTACAGCCCCGCAGGGCTTCGTAGCAGCCGCCGACCAGAGCGTGATCATCAGCACAGCAAACGCGGTGAACGGCGTCGTAAACGTCAGCATTACCGTTCCCAATATGCCTCAAATGGGTAAGGTGCGGGTGCAGAAGACCAACGCCGACGACTCGCTTGGTTCTCATTCCCTTGCTGGCGCGGTGTTCGAGGTGCGTGACAGCGCGGGGACGCTGGTGGATACCATCACCACCGATAACACAGGCAAGGCCGAGAGCAAGGAGCTGGTGCTGGGGACGTACTCGGTCAATGAGATCACTGCCCCTAACGGCTTCGTACTGAACTCGACCCCGAAGAACGTCACCATCTCATACGGCAGCCAGACCGCCGCCGTGATATATGGCGATGTGAACATCCCGAATAAGCCGCAGGCAGGCCAGATCACCGTGCAAAAGACCAACGCGGATTCGGACATGGGCGATTATGCGCTCTCCGGCGCGGTGTTTGAGATCTACAGCGGCGATACTGTTGTGGATACGCTCACCACCGACGCCGACGGCAAGGCGGTCAGCAAGCTGCTGCCCCTTGGCGCATACATCATAAAGGAAAAGGCCGCGCCCGAGGGGTTCGTGCTGAACACCGCTGCCTACGATGTGGAGCTGGCCTATGCGGGTCAGACCATCGAGGTGGTATATGAATCCGTCACCGTACCGAACAAGCCCCAGACCGGAACGATCACGATAACCAAGCGGGACGCCGAGACCGGGGCTGAACCGCAGGGCGAAGCCACGCTCGACGGCGCTGTGTTCGAGATACTCGATACCGAAGGCAATGTACTGCACACGCTAACGGCTGTAAATGATACTGTGTTGAGTCCCGAGCTCCCGCTTGGCAGCTATGTGGTGCGTGAAAAAACGCCTCCTGTCGGTTATACGCTCAATGAGACCGAGTTCCCAGTGGTCATAGAGTACGCCGGACAGACGGTGGAGGTCGTGGAGGAGTCGGTAACGGTCGAGAACACGATCATTCGCGGAAGGATCAGCATCATCAAGTACGCTGAGTTCGGATATGGCAGCAACAAGGAGACACGACCCCTTGCGGGCATCGAATTCACAATCACACGCAAGGCGGATGGCGAGGTCGTGGATACGCTGACCACCGATGTTTCGGGTTATGCCATCTCGGATGTGCTGCTGTACGGAACATACACCATCACCGAAACCAAGGGTATCGACAGCCATAAGATCATCGACCCAATCGACGTGACCATCGACGTTGACGAGAAGGTCTATGCCTATGCGTTGGAAAACGAGGCGTTCAAGAGTGAGCTGAAGATCGTCAAAGTGGACGCTGAGACCGGCAATATCATCCCCGCGGCCGGCGTTCAGTTTAGGATTAAGGATGCGGACGGCAACTGGGTCGTACAGCGTCAGCTCTATCCTTCCCCTGTGGATATAACCGTGTTTGAAACGGCCGCTGACGGGACACTGGTGCTGCCCGAGCCGCTGCTGTATGGCGATTACACCTTGCATGAGGTGAAGGCGGGCGTTGGATACCTGCTCAACGCATCCCCCATCCCCTTTAGCATTGGCAAAGACGGCGAGACCGTTGTGGTGGAGTGCGCCAATACGCCTGTCATGGGCAAGATCACCGTGAAAAAGACCGGCCCGACCTTCACTGGCGTAACGGAAACGGAATCCGAGTTCGGCATGGTCAAAACCGCCACATACTCGGATATCCCGCTCGAAGGCGCGGTGTTTGAGGTCAGGGCCAAGACCGACATCAAGACACCGGACGGCACGCTGAAGCTCAGCGCCGGAGAGGTCGCCGACACCGTCACCACGGGCAGCGATGGAAGCGCCGTCAGCAAGGCGCTGTATCTTGGCGAATACGAAGTCGTGGAAACGACAGCGCCCGAAGGGTATTTGCTGGATACAGAACCGCACGCGGTCACGCTTCGGTATAAAGACCAGTACACCGCGATCGTCAGCGCGCAGGTCGGTATCCATGACGACGCGCCCAATGTGGAACTGACCCTGATAAAGCGCGCCGAGCTGTTCCACGCCGAAGAGGCGAAGATAATCACAGGCCCCGGCGAGGGCTTCACGTTTGGGTTGTACACGGATGAGCAGATACTGGGCGAGAACAGTGCACTCCTACCTAAGGATACTCTGGTTTATGTGGGTTCCACGGATGTCGAGGGAAATCTTCAGGTCCATGAGAATGTTCCGTTTGGAAAGTACCGCTTTGTAGAACTGGCCGTGCCGGAGGGCTACATCATTTCCAAAGATGCATATCCGATTGCACTCGTATACGGCAGCCCGAGTACCGAAACCGTGCGTGTCGCCGCCAACGATGGGAATCCCATCATCAACGAGCTGATAACGGGCAAGATCAGGATCATCAAATTGGACGAACGCTATCGGGCGCCGAACCTCCTCCAACGCATCTTCGGCGGCGGTGATACCGAGGCCCACTACCGGCTCGCCGGAGCGGTCTTCGAGGTATCCAATAAAGAGTTGGGCGTATCCATAGAGCTGACCACGGACGCAAACGGCGAAGCGCTCTCTCCGGAGCTGCCCGTGGGCACATACGTCATCCGCGAGACCAAAGCGCCCGCGGGCTTCGAGCTGAGCGGGCAGGAGTACGAGGCAGTCATTACGGCAGACTCCGATGAGGTTCTGGAGTATGTGTGCAAGAACTCGCCCAAGCAGGTACACATCACTAAGGTCAGCTCCGTAGACGGCAGGCTGCTTGCGGGCGCTGCGCTTGAGGTCAAAAACGCGGCCGGCGAGATCATCGCCTCGGATGAAACGGACGATAAGGGCGAGCTCGCTTTCCCCATGCCGCGTCCCGGCGTATATACGGTGCGAGAGCTGAAAGCGCCGACGGGCTATGCACTTACGGATAAGACGTTCACGTTCACGGTAACGGCGGAGGGCGAGATCACCGGCACGACCCAGCTCGTCAACACGCCGACAAGGGTAGTCATAACAAAAGTAGATAAGGACAGCGGCAAAAAGCTGGCGGGCGCGGAGATCGCCATATTCGACAGCAAGAGCAACGAGGTCTACTCGGGCGTTACCAATGAGAACGGCGAGCTGGCTGTGATCTACCTCGCTCCGGGCGAGTATACCTACAGGGAGGTCAAAGCGCCTTCGGGCTACGGTCTTAACACCGCGGTCATGAAGTTCACCGTGCAGGCGGACGGCACTGTTACCGGCGACATGACGCTCTCAAATGAGAAGATCGAGGCCGTCATCACCAAGACCGACATCACCGGGAAACAGCCCATACCGGGCGCTACGGTGGAGATATTCGACGCCGACGGAAAGTCGGTGTATAAGGCGGTCACGGATAAGGATGGCAAAATCAGCATCATGACTCTTGCGCCGGGCAAGTACACCTTCAAGGAAACGCTTGCGCCGGAGGGCTTTGCACTTAACCCCAACACCATGAACTTTGAGATCAAGCCCGATGGGACGATCCATGGCGATACCATCTTCACCGACGAGGTCGTGCAGCTGACCGTAAAAAAGGTCGACTCCGCGACCAAGAAGTCGCTACGCGGCGCGGAGTTTGGGTTATACGACAGCAAGGACAAGCTCTTGATGACAGGTAAAACCGACAAGGACGGCCTGTTGGTGTTCAGCAAACTCAGCCCGGGTAAGTATTCCATCAAGGAGCTGAAGGCGCCTGAGGGCTATGTGATGTCCGGCAAGGTCATCTCGGTGGAGGTGACGTCCACCTATGTCAATCAGGAAGCGTTCGTGGTCGAGAATACATCCACCGTTCCCAAGACCGGCGTGTTCTCGTTCCAGTGGTGGGGGTATGCGCTGGTTATCACCGGACTGCTGTGCGCGGCTGCGGCGGGTATCCTCTCGCTGCGCAGACCGAAACGCAAAAAACAGCAGCGATAAATGCGCCGAGTCATTGCACAAAGGCCGTTTGCTTAATTAGCAGACGGCCTTTTATGTCCTTGAGTCTGGCATCGCTGGGCTTTCTTGAAAGGATTTGTGATTACAGGTTTACTTTCACGCTATTTTGGGTTACAATAATAGCGTGAAAGTGTGGTGATGGCATGGGTAAGTTTGAGCGATTGGATCAGTTGCTGTCTGAAAATAAAGGATATCTGCGTACATCGGATGCCGTTGCAGCCGGTGTATCAAAGAGTACGCTTGCTGCCTATGTGAGAGAAAACGGTTTGGAGCGCACGGCGCATGGGCTTTACATGTCAAAAGAAGCGTGGCCTGATGCTCTCTATGTGCTTCAGGTACGGTATCCAAAGGCAGTCTTTTCACACGAAACGGCTCTCTACCTATTGGGAGCCGCGGAACGTGAACCCTTGCGCTTTTCTGTTACGCTTGAAGCCGGCACAAATGTTGCGGGACTCACCAAGCAGGGCGTAAGAGTACACACAATCAAGAAAGACCTATTTGAGATGGGTCTTTCGGAGGCCGCCTCGCCCGTAGGGCATACGCTGCGGAGCTATGATATGGAACGCACGATTTGCGATCTTGTGCGAAGCCGTCGATGTATTGAAGCGCAAACGCTGCAAGGAGCGGTCAAAGGATATGCGCGAAGTAAAACGAAAAACACTCCGCGACTCATGCGATATGCAAAAGCGCTTTCAATCGAGAGTGTTATCAGGCAGTATATGGAGGTGTTACTCTAATGATCCGAACGGCAAGACAGTTGAAATGATCCAAACGGCAAGACAGTTGAAAGCCTTAGTTCGCAATATGTCCAAAAGCGACAGCAACAAGGCTATGATCATCATACGCAACTATGTCATGGAACGGTTTCTGGAACGGCTTGCCGTTTCCCCATACCGGGATAATCTCATCCTCAAAGGCGGCACGCTTGTCTCCGCTATGGTAGGACTGGATAACCGTTCGACGATGGACGTGGATACGACCGTCAAAAACCTGACGCTGACAGAGGAAAAAGCGCACGAAATCGTCAGCGAGATCATCTCCATCCCTCTTGATGATGGGATGACCTTCACCATTGCCAGCGTGACGACCATCATGGATGATGCTGATTATCCCGGCGTCAGGGTACAGCTTGATACCTGCCTGGAAACGATGCACACGCCCTTGAATATCGATTTTTCCACGGACGATGTGATTACGCCGGGCGAGATTCTCTATGTGTTCAAGCTTATTTTTGAGGATCGAACAATTTCCTTGTTGGCCTACAATTTGGAGACGGTGCTTGCAGAAAAGCTAGAAACCATTCTTTCCCGCGGAACGCTTAATACTCGTATGCGTGATTTCTACGATATTTACGTGTTGGGCATTTCGCAGCAGGACAATATTGACGCAGACACTCTCGGACGCGCACTGATCAACACAGCCGAGAAGCGTGGGTCACTGCCTGTCATCGATCACGTTGGTACTACCATAGACGAGATTGAGAACAGCTCTGCACTGCAATCTCTATGGGAGAACTACAGAACTAGCTTCGACTATGCCGCCGATATTCAGTGGGAAACAATCATCCGTGCATTCCGTCAAATGTACGATATGGCAGTTCCTCCCAGATGATCGGGACACGATTGGTTTTTCGCATTAAGTAAATCCCATATACCTTTATGTTCACGACCCGTGCTTTTGCACAGGTCGTTTTCTATGCGCCCAAGCCCGGCTAAACCGGGCTTATTTATTTCAGTAATCAAGGAGGAATCTCACATGAAACTCATTCGCAAACGTATCCTGCCGCTGCTTCTCATGGCGCTGCTGCTAATCGCGGCGCTACCCATGCAGGCGCTAGCCGCAGAAGGCGACGCAGGCTGGACACAGTACGGCCGCACAGGTCATGCCACGGCAAGCGGCGATACCGTCAGTTTTTCCGGGCATCCTACCGATCCGTTTACCACCCTTCTGTTCCGCCCGGCGCAGGACGGCGATTACCGCACCTTTACGTTCCACCTGACCGAAGGCAATACCGACTGGCATACTCTCGAGGGCAGCGGCTTCGTGTTCAACGCTGTCACGGACGGGAACACGCTCAATGGGTATGCCGTGCTGTTCGGACAGAGCAATGTAGGCTATTACAAGCTCGCCAACGTCAGCATGGCCGCGCTCGCCTCCACCCAGTTCACCGGGCTTTCAGGCGTGACGCTCATCCAGCAGGAGGCCAAGCCCGCATACTCGGCAGGCACAACCTGGTACCTGAAATTACAGGTCAGTCCCGGCTCACTGTCGTTCTATAAGTACGATGATGCCGGCTTCTCAAGCGGCCAGACGGCGATTTTCAGCAACGTGGCCATCGACGACTCCGTTGGCAGCGGCTACGGCCCATTCGGCAGTTTCATAAGCCATAACTGCTCGGTGATATCGACCTCCAGCTTCGAATATTTCACGCTGAAGATCAGCCCGAACACCGCGCCCGCTATCACCGCGCCCGATGTGGTCATGAACCGCGGCGGAGCGTTCGACCCCGAGGCCAACGTCAGTGCAGCCGACGCCGAGGACGGAGACCTCAGCGGCAAGGTGCAGATCACATCCAACAACGTAAATGCCGATGTTCCCGGCGTATATCAGGTCGTGTACTCCGTCGCCGACATCCTTGGCCTTACCGGCACGCACACCCGCACTGTCACCGTGCGTGCGGATGTGGAGCTGGTGGCAGTCGACGCCGTTACCGGCGATCCGCTCTCGGGCGTGGGCTTCAGCCTCGACGATGAGAACCTGCCCGACACCTCCGCTGATGGCAAAACTGCCGCTGTGATTGACCCCGGCACGCACGCTTGGGAGGTGGTTAAAGCACACCCCGACTACATTTCCCCCAAGGGCGAATCGGTTCTGATGGACGGCAGCAAATTCAGTACATGGCCCGCTCAGATCCGCATTCCCTTCGTAAAGAAGACCTACGATATGGCGCTTGCCGTACAGCTTATCAAGGTCAACGACACTCCTGTGACGGAGGGCATCACAGCCAAGTATGGCGATACCGTCGCCTATCGGCTTCGTATCACCAATAAAGGCAATCAAGCGGCAGTTCCGACTGTTGCCCTGAACGTTCCCACTGGGCTAACCGCAACAGAGGCCACCGCAGCCAAGCTCCCCGAGGGCAAGCTTTCGCTGACCCAGCCCATTGAGCCCGGCGCGCATACGGATGTGGAGCTGACCTTCAAGGTGAGTTCCGTGGCCGCATCAGCGTCTTTGGTGCTGCAGGGCAAGGCCATCACCATCGCAACGCCGGACGGCATGGCCAAGACCGACATCAATCTCAACGATAACGAAGATGAAGCGCCCACGCCCGTGAAAAACCCGCCGGTCATCCTGACCGTGGTGAACGCATTGGATAAGACCGATAAGCTGGCCGGCGCGGAGCTGAAGCTCACGGACAAGAACGGGAAAACGGTCTTCACCGGCACGACCAATGAGAAAGGCACGGTTGAGGTCAACGGTTTGTATCCTGGGCAGTACACCATCACCCAAACCAAGGTGACGGCGGGCTATCAGCTGCCGGACAAGACATGGAGCTTTACCAAGGCTGACGACGGCACCGTGAACGGCACGACCGAGATACCAAACGAGCCCACGCTGGTTCTGGTGACCGATGTGGAGGTGCTGGACGATAAGACCGAGAAGCCGCTTCCCGGCGGCACGATCAATATCGTGGACGCGGAGGGCAAGCAAGTGCAGTCCGGTACGCTCGGCGAGAAGGGCGACCTGACCATTCGTTATATGAAGCACGGCAAGTATGTCCTCAAGCAGACCAAGGCCCCACTCGGGTATGTGCTGCAGGTCAAGGAGTACCCTTTTGAGATCACCGCCGAGGGCAAGGTCACGGGCGTCACCAGGATCGTCAATGAGCCGACCAAGGTTGTCGTTACCAAGCTCGATCCCGACAAGCAGCCGGTGGAAGGTGCAACGTATGAATTCTATGATGCGGCCGGCAAAAAGGTGGCCGACGTCAAGACGGATAAGGAAGGCAAGCTGACCGTGAAGTATCTGCCCGCCGGCAAGTACACCTACAAGGAGACCAAAGCCCCCAGCGGCTATGCGCTCAACCCTACGGCGTATGCGTTCGAGATCGACGAGAAGGGCGTGGTCGCCGGAACGCTCATTGTGACGGATCCCTTTACCAACATCGTGATCAAGAAGGTGGACGCCAAGACCAACAAGCTGCTCGCAGGCGCGCAGTTCGGTCTTTACGACAGCACCGATAAGCTACTCACGACCCTGACCACCGACAACAACGGCCTCGTGCAGTTCACCAAGCTGCCATGGGGCAAGTACAGCGTCAAGGAGCTGAAAGCGCCCAGCGATTATACGGTCAACGGCAAGCTGGTCACGGTGGAGATCAACGAAACCTATCAAAACCCGGCCGAACCGCACGTTGTGGAGAACTCTCCCGCCGCCCAGACCGGCGTTGACGGCTTCCCGTGGTGGGGCATTGCGCTGCTTGTGGTCTGCGTGCTCGGCGGCGGTGGATGCGCGTGGTATCTGCTGCGCAAAAAGCAGTCGGCCGTCGATAAGCGCCGTGCGAAGCATAACTGATAGAGCCTGTGCGGGAGGCCGTCTACATGGCGGCCTTCACTCATTTGAGGAGGTAATTCGTATGACCCGTTATAAGAAAAAGATGCTCATCCTGGCCATGGCGCTGATCGTATGCGCTGTTAGCATTCTGCCGTGGACGCAGGTAGCGTATGCCACGCCAGACGCAGAACCCACAAAGACCACGATCGCAGACAAGCTGATGCTACAGCTTGGCCCCGACTGGGCGGGCGTGGAATTCGAGCTGGTGACGGACGTAGGTAAATATCCCGGCACGATCGTGGTCGATAACACGGGTGTGCTGGCGCTTGAACTCAGCGACAGTTCCACATTCACACTTTCCTGCTTGAATTCCAAAGTAACGCCGCCCAAGCCTGCGCTGCAAGAACCGGATGAGCAGGCAACTGAACCCATAAAGCCCCATATATTTGGCGCAACGGATCTGGTGCAGCCGAGCGAGCCTGCACCGGCAAATAAAAATGAACAGCACCCGACCGCTGATCTGACAAAACAGCCACAGATGGAATCTGAGACGCCGGCAGATGAATTCCGACAGAACATCCCCACTCTTCAACTTGTGCTATTCATCGGAGGGGCTGTGCTATGTATCGGAGGGCTTATCGTCATACGGATCGTAAAAAAGCATCGTGAATATGACGATGAAGATGACGAATAAGCTGTAGAACTGACTTCGCTTTCCGTAGAACTGAGATAGCAAAATATCCAGTAAAACAGGCACTTTTCTGGCTTTTTATGCTTGACTTTGCGAGCAAAATATGTTACTCTTTCCGTGTAGAAAAGCTTGCGCTCAGGCTTTCTGCGCGGACGAAGTCGACCGGCCGCCAACACATACCCAGAAGGGTATGGAGCAGTTACGGAACGGTGCATTGAGCCGATCCATACGGCGCAAGCAGAGAATTGAATAGCCGGAAGGCACCAAACATATTACAGAGTCAATGGGCTGATGCGACACCACTATTTCAGCCACCTTGGCTCTGTATGTCGTTTTGGCAGCTTTCCGGCTTTTTGTACTCATCCATCTTCAGGTGGATGTTGACGACAGAAAGGTTGGTGAGAATATTGAAGAAGAATAAGATGAACAACCCCTTTATAGGAATCCCGGGTATGAGCGCAATGCGCTGCCCTTACTGCGGCAGCCCTGTTGTTCTGCGCTCGGCGGATGGTATCTACAAAGAAAATCATGCGAATACAAAACTCTACGTTTGCAGCCAATATCCGGCCTGCGACGCTTATGTGCGCGTCCATGAAGGGACCAACAAGCCTGTGGGCAGCCTCGCCGACCATAGGCTTAGAAAGCTGCGAAAGGAAGCGCACGACTCATTCAACAGATTGTACCTGACCAATGTTATGACAAAGGATCAAGCCTATGCGTGGCTTGCAAGCATGATTCAAGCGCCTCGTTCGCAGGCACATGTCGGGTATCTTCGGGAGTATTACTGCGAGCAGGTAATTCGGCAGAGCAAGGCAATTCTGGCAAATAGGCAACAGGCCAAAAGCAATGTAAATCGTATGAGGCCACAAATCAATATAGGAGGTGAATCGGCATGACGCTGACTGTTGAACAACAACGTATCGTTGAAGAAAACCTGGGGCTTGTAAGAGCAGTGCTTTCGCGTTGCGTGAGCAGCCCCGGTTCAACCGGCATTTATTCATATGATGACCTTTTCCAGATTGGATGCATTGCCTTATGCGAAGCTGTGATCGAATACCAACCCGGGCGCGCCGTGTTTTCGACCTATGCCTTTGCAGCGATACGCAACCGGATCTACAATGCGCTTGCACGCGCCACATATCGCCGCAAAAGGGAGAAACAGAGCGATTTCCCTAACGAGCCAGTTGCGGTAGTCCCCATGGACACTCCGGAAGCACACGAGCTTCGCAAAGTCCTCCGTGAAACTCAGGATAGGCTCAAAGGCGTTACCCGTAAAGGCATAGATGCGATGATATTCATGAGCGAAGGCTTCACCTGCCGTGAGATTGGGGAAATGTATGGAACGAATGCGAACAATGTCACTGCTTGGATTTCTAAAGCCCGTAAAGCACTCAGACTCGATGTAAAGTTCATGCGTTTTGCAGCGGAACTGGAAGTATGAAGCGTTTTATAAAACACATGGCTATTCCTGCGCTATGCTGTATTATGACCCTGACACTGTTCAGGGTCTTTTTCTTTTTGGGGTATGTGCCTACAAGCTCGATGGAGCCAACAATCCGGCAGGGGAGTTTCATTGTAGCCGCCAGAATGGCCTATTGGTCTTCTGAGCCGAATGTGGGGGACATAATAGTGTTCAGCCATGACGGCAAAGTGCTTGTCAAACGAGTGGCGGCCGTTGCAGGCGAGGCGGCGTGGACGTGGAAGGGACCTGAAACAGTACCCTGCGGGATGCTTTACTTACTCGGTGACAATATAGATGCGTCAATCGATTCCCGGCTCTGGGTCGATCCGTTCGTTCCGGTTGAAAACGTGATTGCCCGGTATTACGAATAGAAACCGGGCGTCGGCACTGCCATGCTAACGCCCGCTGTACGTTATCACTCTTTGCTCAAGTACTGTCTAAGATGTCGAAGCCCTTGTGCGATGGAAGCGGATACCGCCGCGATGCTCACTCTTTCAGCGCGAGCAATCTCAGTCTCGCTCAATCGTAGAAAGAAATGCGCGTATATCCGCCGCATCTGCTTGACCGGCAGCTTCAGCATTGCTTTATAGAGAGCTTCATTCCTTTGCGTTTTCATGTATATTTCCTCCAAGGATGGCAGATCCATCTCCAAATCGGTAACAGCCTCAATAAATGCTAAGCACTCACCGTGGTATCTGCGCCGTTCATCCTGCGCATGTTCAAGCCGCTTCAATTCTTCCAATAACAGCTTTACCTGCTCGGGAACCTCGCAGAAAACGTCCTGCCTATATAACACCGGATAGTAAATCCGGAGATTGATCACTATCATATGTTTCCTCCGTTTCAGTCGTGGGTGAAAAGGTTGCTGAAACGGGGCGGGAGGAGCCCGAATAGATATAAAAGGAGCATGCTTGGTTCTTATCGATACCATCATGCTCCGTTCGTGATATTCAGTTGATGCTATTGGTTCTTCAACCGGCTGTCTAATCTTACCCGTGTACGATACGGACTCGATTACCATCCTAAGAAACCCAACAGTAATTCCGGCATTAACCAGTAAACTGTTGAGGTGGATAGAAAAGCATTAATATAGCAGTCCACAAAACACCTGCCATTCGCACATTTTTGATAATACACAACAATGATTCTTGTTTGCCGTGTCTTAGCCCTTTAAGCAATAAGACGACTCGCCATACAGTAAATATCTGCTGCGACCCACGGGTCTACTTCATTTCACCATCCGGGTAAACCTGCCGACCACAATAAGCGCAGCAATAATGGCAATACCCGCAAAGGCCGGCGGTGCGCTTATCCGCCGTCGGCTTATGAACACGGCTATTCTCTCATTCGTTTTTTTATAAAACACGCGGCTGCTATTTGGGCAAGGATGCCGAACCCTGCTCCGATAAAATCCAGTATAATATCATCAACATCAAAAGCCCCGACGATCAAAACCTGCTGCGCTGTCTCTATGCATACCAACGCAATCAGCAGCGCAAACAAAACGTATATCTTTTTTCGGGATGCACCTTAAATGACAATAAAAAGGAAAGGGGAGAAAGCAGCACTAGATTTCCGAATATTTCTATCAAATTTTTCCAATCGCCGTCCATTTGGAATCCCCTGATGGATTTTACTATTGACGAAAAAGGAATATAATTAGGCGTCAAGCCTGAATAGTCGTAATCGCGCCGGTCTCCCCCGAAAAATACAAAGCCCAATATGGCGCAATAAAGTATCACACCATACCACCGGATCACATTCAGCATCAATTTCTTTTGTGATTGTTTTAATTCCGAAATAAAAGCGATATAGCTCAGCAGCAAAAGAGGAAGCATAATAAGCAATACGAGCCTTAATATACCTCGATAATGGATAAAAGCCCCGCGATAATAGAATTCACGCATTACCCTCGGGGTTGTACCGATAATAATTGCGCACAGAAGCACAGAAAAAAGTATTCTCAGGCGCGTTTTAGTGCCGGGCTTAATTGCGTTCATCTGTTATTCCTCCTTTTCGGGTTTTCGCTGCGGTTGCGGCGGGCCCGTCTACTTCATCCTCATCATCCGTGTGAACCTGCTCACCACAATTACCGCGACTATTATCGCGATAGCCGCGAAGGCCGCAAGGGCGCTTATCCACCACTGGCTCATGGCGCGCGTTTGCCTTTTTTCGGTTGCCTGTCACTTTTTGCTCCGCCAGATCAGATCAATATGTTGAACACGCCGGCATAAAGAGGCTATCTTTCCCATTCAATATATTTCTTAGGAAAAATTATTGTGCATTTCAACACGGGATCCATCTAATG
>ERZ827478.26-NODE-26-length-143334-cov-8.924155_pt1 | contig 143334 bp, 164 predicted proteins | sample MGYA00519705_ERZ827478 | MGnify/ENA primary metagenome ERZ827478 (study PRJEB31778, sample SAMEA3449318) | human gut metagenome | biome: human gut; feature: human-associated habitat; material: faeces | place: United Kingdom | collected 2010/2012 ...
AACGGCATTGTAGGTTTTGGTATTGGTAAATCAGGTGAAGTTCCTGATTCTATCCGTAAAGGCATTGAAGATGCTAAGAAAAACCTAATGAGAGTTTCCATGCGTGGCACAACAATTCCTCATGAGGTAATTGGTTCTTACGATGCAGGCCGTGTTTTGATGAAACCAGCTGCTCCTGGTACTGGTGTTATCGCTGGCGGACCTGTTCGTGCGGTTGTTGAAGCAGCAGGCATTAAAGATATTAGAACAAAAGCTTTGCGTTCTAATAATCCTTGCAACGTAGTTAGAGCAACCATTCAAGGTTTGGCTCAATTGCGTACTGCTGAAGAAGTTGCTGCAGCTCGCGGCAAATCCGTAAAAGAAATTTTATAATAGGGGGTAGCAATTATGGCACAGCTAAAAATTAAGCTGGTTAAAAGCCTTATCGGCAGTAAAAAGGACCAAATTGCGACTGCCCAGGCTTTAGGCTTGAAAAGAATCGGCGATTGTACAACACAACCCGATAATCCACAAACTAAAGGCAAGGTGGCTAAAATCATCCACCTCATCGACGTAACAGAAGCGTAAGAAGGAGGTGCTTTATAATGAAATTGCACGATTTATCTGCTGTACCAGGCTCTACTAAAGTTTCTAAAAGAGTTGGTAGAGGTCATGGCTCCGGTCAAGGTAAAACTGCTGGTAAAGGCCACAAAGGTCAAAAAGCAAGATCAGGCGCAAGTATTCGCCCAGGTTTTGAAGGCGGCCAAATGCCTTTGCAAAGACGTGTACCTAAAAGAGGTTTCAACAACATTTTTGCGAAAGAAATTATCGCTATCAATGTAGGTTCTTTGGAATCTTTTGAAAATGGTGCTGTTGTAGATACACAAGCTTTAATCGATGCAGGTCTTGTCAACAAATGTTGTGACGGCATCAAAATCCTAGGAAACGGTAAACTGACAAAGAGCTTAACTGTGAAAGTTGGTGCTTATTCCGAAGGAGCGAAGCAAAAGATTGAATCTGCAGGTGGGAAGGCAGAGGTGATCTGAATTGTTTAAAACAATACGGAATGCCTGGGCTTTGCCTGACCTAAGAAAAAAATTACTGTTTACACTGTTTATCATCATCATTTTTAGAATTGGTTCAGTCATTCCTGTTCCTTTTCTAAATGCAGATGCATTAAGAGGTTTAATGGATACCGTTGCCGGAAGTGGTTCTGCACTGGGATACCTTGATATGCTGTCCGGTGGTGCGTTTGCAAGTGCTACGTTATTTGCAATGTCAATTACTCCGTACATCAACGCCTCCATTATTATGCAGTTGTTAACAGTTGCTATTCCGCCTTTGGAGCGTTTGTCCAGAGATGGTGAGCTGGGACGCAAAAAAATTACAGCCATTACCCGTTATTTGACAGTAGGCCTTGGCTTGCTGCAAGGTACAGGTTACTACTTCTATTTAAGAGCAAGTAACTTTGAGGGTACAAATGTTGTAAAGTACACAGAAGGCGGCGCACAAGTTTTCTCAGCAATCGTAATTATCTTGACATTTACTGCAGGTACTGCATTGCTGATGTGGCTTGGCGAACAAATTAATAAACGTGGTGTTGGCAACGGTATTTCTATTATCCTGTTTGCAGGTATTGTAGCGAATATGCCAACCCTGTTTACTCACCTGGTTAACTACTTTATTGATGCATGCAAATACCCGGGTGCAAGCTGGAGATACTTTATCTTGGCACCGGTATTCTTACTCATTTTCTTAGGATTATTATGGGTAATTTCTTTCATGAACGACGCAGAGCGCAGAATTCCGATTCAATATGCAAAACGCGTAGTTGGAAGAAAAATGTATCAAGGCCAAAGTACACATATTCCAATCAAAGTTGGCGTTTCCGGTGTGCTGCCGGTTATCTTTGCCAGCTCAATCCTTTCAATTCCAAGTACCATCCAAATTTTCTTGGGTGACTCTGTAAAGACAGGATTCTGGAAAGGTTTCTTTGATGCCTTTACCACAGGTGGTTGGATTTACTGTATTATCTTTGCAATTTTGATTATTTTGTTTGCGTTCTTCTACGTAACCATTCAATATAATCCGGTTGAAATAGCCAACAACTTGCGTCAGAACAACGGTTCTATTCCGGGTATTCGTCCGGGTAAACCAACGTCTGACTATATTGCAAAAATTCTTTCTAAGATTACCCTTATCGGTGCATTGTTCCTAGCAGTAATCGCTTTGGTACCAATGATTTACACATCTGCTTCCGGTATGCACGAGCTAACAATGGGTGGTACGTCTATTATCATCTTAGTTGGTGTTGCCTTAGAGACCATCAAACAAATGGAATCTCAAATGCAAATGCGTAACTATAAAGGCTTCTTAGATTAATGCTTTCGGCGGATAGGAGTCAAAAGATATGAATATCATTCTTCTTGGCGCACCGGGCGCCGGAAAAGGAACACAAGCGGCAATTATTTGCGAACGCTTGAATATTCCGACAATTTCAACGGGTAATATTATCCGTGCAGCGCTGAAAAGCGGTACTGAAATGGGTTTAAAAGCAAAGTCTTATATGGACCAAGGTAAACTGGTTCCGGACGAAGTAGTGATTGGCATTATTAAAGAGCGTTTAGCGGAAGATGATTGTCAAAACGGCTTTGTATTGGACGGTTTTCCACGTACCATTCCTCAGGCCGAGGCTCTGGATAGCATGGGCATACAGATTGACAAGGTCATTGATATTGACGTGTCTGATGAAGAAATTGTAAGCCGTTTGTCCGGACGCCGTGTTTGTGAAAGTTGCAGTGACACTTACCATGTGGAGCATAATCCACCAAAAGTAGAAGGCAAGTGTGATAAATGCAACGGCACCCTTGTTCAGCGTAAAGATGATCATCCTGAAACAGTAAAAGATCGCTTGCACGTATACCACGAACAGACAGAACCACTAAAAGGCTATTATGAAAAACAAGGTAAATTGTTTGAAGTAAAAGGGGAAGGGGATATTAACGAGATTACTCGTCTTACCCTTGCCGCAATTGAGGCGTAATTATGGTTGTGTTAAAAACAAGCCGCGAACTCAAAGCAATGAGAGATGCGGGTAGGATTTCATCACGGGCTTTAAAATTAGCCGGTGAAGCGGTTGAACCGGGTGTAAGCACTTTGGAAATTGACCGTATTGTTCGTAAGTATATAGAAGAGCAAGGTGCAACACCTTCTTTTCTAAACTATGGGGGATTCCCGGCAAGCGCTTGTATTTCAGTGAATGATGTGGTCATCCACGGCATACCTCGTAAGAACCAAATATTAAAGCAGGGCGACATTGTAAGCATTGATGTCGGTGCTTTTTATGAAGGTTTCCATGGCGACAACGCATGGACATTCCCATGCGGAGAAGTTAGCAAGGAAGCTCAGGCTCTTATGGATGTAACTCGCGAAAGTTTGTTTGAAGGAATTAACGCCGCAAGGCCCGGAAACAGACTAGGCGATATTGGAAGCGCGGTCCAAAGGTATGTCGAGGCGCGCGGCTACTCGGTGGTACGCGATTTTGTCGGCCACGGAGTAGGTGCGGAGCTGCATGAAGATCCGAGCGTACCAAATTACGGCACACCGGGAAGAGGTGTGCGTCTGTTACCAGGAATGACAATTGCAATTGAACCAATGGTGAATCAGGGAGTACACACAGTTGAGACTTTGTCTGATAACTGGTCTGTTGTAACTTCAGATGGAAAACTATCTGCTCATTTTGAGCATACAATTGCAATTACACCGGACGGTCCTGTAATTCTTACATTGCCGGATTAAGGTGAACGAAATGGAATTTGTAAAAGGACTGGTTGTACGGTCTAAAGCAGGGCATGACAAAGGCAGTTTTTATCTTGTATTGGGTTTAGAAACTGATATGGCAGTTGTCTGTGACGGTAGCCGCCGTGCTCTTGCTAACCCAAAGAGAAAGAAGCTTATCCATCTTTCTCCGACAAAAACGGTAATTCCGAATCATTTAATGAAAACCAATCGAGAAATCTATGAACATTTACAGCCGTTTCGCTGCAAATAGATTTTCCGCTTTAGGAGGTTATTCTTTATGTCAAAACAGGACGTAATTGAGATTGAGGGTACGGTAACGGAAGCTCTGCCAAATGCAATGTTTAATGTAGAGCTACCAAATGGCCATACAATACTAGCTCATATATCAGGTAAATTGCGTATGAACTTTATTCGTATTTTACCTGGTGATAAGGTAACAGTTGAAATGTCACCTTATGATTTAACAAGAGGACGTATTACATGGCGTTCAAAGTAAACGAAACGACGACTTCACTAATAAGGAGGGCGCACAAATGAAAGTCAGACCTTCTGTCAAGAAAATTTGTGAAAAATGCAAAGTGATTAAGCGTAAGGGTAGAATCATGGTTATTTGTGAGAACCCTAAGCACAAGCAGCGCCAGGGCTGATGGCGCAAACCTATTTAACATGGAGGTGCAACCAGTATGGCGCGTATAGCAGGTATTGATTTACCAAGAGATAAGCGTATCGAAATTGGTCTTACTTATATCTACGGTATTGGCCGCAAAACAGCTTCCGATATTTTGGCAGCAACAGGCATTGACCCAGATTTAAGAGTTAGAGATTTAACAGAGGACGATGCGTCTAAATTAAGAGAATATATTGAGCATCATTACCGCGTAGAGGGCGACCTAAGACGTGATGTTGCTTTCGATATTAAAAGATTAATTGAAATTCAATGTTACCGCGGAATTCGCCACCGCAAAGGATTACCGGTAAGGGGTCAACGTTCAAAAACAAATGCACGTACCCGTAAAGGTCCTAAAAAGACAATGGCTAATAAAAAGAAATAAGTGTAGTTAGGAGGGATTTATTAAGATGGCAGCACAAAAAGGCGGTAAAAAAACTACCGCAGTTCGCAGACGCCGCGAGCGCAAAAATATTGAGCGCGGAGCTGCTCATATCCAGTCCACCTTTAATAATACAATTGTTACCATTACAGACGTTCAAGGCAATGCAATTTCTTGGGCCAGCTCTGGTGAACTAGGATTTAGAGGTTCCAGAAAGTCCACCCCTTTTGCCGCACAAACCGCAGCAGAAACAGCTGCAAAAGCAGCTATGGAACACGGCATGAAAACGGTTGAGGTTTTTGTTAAGGGACCAGGTGCTGGTCGTGAAGCTGCAATTCGTGCATTGCAAGGTGCAGGTTTAGAAGTTAGCATGATTAAAGATGTTACACCTATTCCACATAACGGATGCCGTCCTCCAAAGAGAAGACGTGTATAGTTTATTGTAATTGACAATTACCGAAGGAGGATACTCGAATGGCTAAAAATACTCAGCCAATTCTGAAGAGATGTAAAACACTCGGAATTGATCCGACTGTTGTAGGCGTAAGCCAAAAATCTATCAGAAACCCAAAACCAGGCAGAAGAAAACAAAGCGAGTATGGATTGCAACTGAATGAAAAGCAAAAAGCAAAATTCATTTACGGTGTACTTGAAAAGCAATTCAGAAAGTACTATGTTATGGCTACAAAACAAAACGGTGTTACCGGTGAAATCTTGCTATCTATTCTGGAAAGCAGATTGGACAACGTTGTTTACAGACTAGGCTTTGCAAATACAAGACGTGAAGCAAGACAAATGGTTAGCCATGGTCACATTACTGTTGACGGTAAAAAAGTTGATATTGCTTCTTACTTGGTAAGCCCAGGTGAAGTTATCTCAATCAGAGAAAAAAGCCGCAACTCTGTACGTATCAAAGAAGTTTTAGAGCAAAATGCTCAAACTCCTATCGCTAAGTGGCTTGAACTGGACAGAAATACACTGCAAGGTAAAGTAGTTGCTCTGGCTAGCAGAGAAGATATCGACTACGATATTAATGAAACACTTATCGTTGAGTTGTACTCCAAATAATGCCATTGTAGGCATAATGTACATCGTGGTAATTTTTATGTTGCCTAAATGTGTGAAGGAGGTTTGCTAAATGATTGAGATTGAAAAGCCAAAGATTGAAACTGAAATTCTATCTGAGGATGGAACTCACGGCAAATTTGTTGTAGAACCATTGGAGCGTGGATTCGGTACTACTCTGGGCAACAGCCTAAGACGTGTGCTGCTTTCATCTCTACCAGGTGTTGCAGCAACATCTATTAAAATTGATGGTGTTGTTCATGAGTTTTCTACCGTACCGGGTGTAAAAGAAGATGTTACAGAAATTGTTCTGAACATTAAAGGCTTAATTGCAAATTTACACTGTGACGGTCCAAAAACTGTGGAAATTTCCGCAGAGGGTCCATGTAATGTTACAGCCGGCTCTATTCATTGTGATAGTGAGGTTGAAATTTTAAATCCTGACATGCACATCGCTACATTAAGCGACGGAGCAAAATTGTCAATGGAAATCACCTTAGACCGCGGCCGTGGATATATTTCTGCAGACCGTAATAAGGCCAAGATGGTTACCAACGTAATTGGTGAGCTTCCTATTGATTCCATTTACACTCCTGTTTTAAAAGTGAACTACAATGTTGAGCCTACACGTGTCGGTCAAAGTATCGACTTTGATAAATTGAACCTGGAAGTGTGGACAAACGGCATTATTAGTGCACAAGAAGCAGTTTCTTTAGCTGCTAAAATCTTGACAGAACACTTAAATCTGTTTGTTGACTTGTCCGATGCAGGCAGCAATACAGAGATTATGGTGGAAAAAGACGATAAGGGCAAAGAAAAAGTGCTTGAAATGACAATTGAGGAATTGGATTTATCCGTACGTTCTTTCAACTGTCTCAAACGTGCAGGAATTAATACAGTTGAGGATTTAATCAATAAATCTGAAGAAGAGATGATGAAAGTTCGCAACTTGGGACGTAAGTCCTTAGAAGAGGTTATTTGGAAAATGAACTCTCTCGGCTTTAATCTTCATAAAGATGATGATAACTAAATCTTCGTTTTAACCTAAGGTAAAGGAGTGATTATTCGATGCCAGGAACAAGAAAGCTCGGTAGAGCTACTAGTCATAGAACCGCAATGCTTCGTGGATTGGTAACATTTTTGTTAGAGAACGGTAAAATTGAAACAACTGTTACCCGTGCAAAAGAAGTACGTGCACTGACAGAGAAGATGATTACAATCGCTAAGGAAGATTCTCTTCACAATAAGCGTTTGGTAATGGCTTTTGTTACAAAAGAAGACGTTACTCATAAGCTATTTACAGAGATTGCTCCTAAATATGCAGACCGTAATGGTGGTTATACACGTATTACAAAGCTGGGTCCAAGACGTGGCGACGCTGCAGAGATGGCAATTATCGAACTAATCTAAATAATGGCATACAAGGGTATTAATGTTTCAATGCATTGATACCCTTTTTTATCGAAATTTTGTTGCTGAATATAAAACGGAGGAGAACCACAGTTCTCCTCCGTTTTTGTATTTGTATCATAAAATTTACCTTAATTTTGGTAAAATAAGTAGACTTTTATTCCCAAGTGTAATATTCCATATTATGTAAAAAATATAACGCAGTTTAGCCTTTTCATTATTATAACATAAGCAGAATAAAAACTCTACTTTATGTCTACTTTTTATTCCGTTTATCCATGTATTGTAGTTATATTTTATGAAAAAGGTAGGTAAACAAATGAAAAAAAGGAAAAAAGCGCTATCTTTCAGTGCGGCTGTTTTATTGGGGGCAACATTAACTGCAACAAGTATGTCTAATATTGTTTTTGCGGAAAATACTTTTTCACATTCAATCAATACGGAAGATACGTCATATCTTTTAGAAAATATGGAAAAGGATACCGATGCAGGTTTTACAAGATTAGAAATTAATAATGGATTAGATATTGATACATGTTCCGATATTCCACAAAATCAAAATAACTCAGGCAATTTATTAAACAATGTATCTATCATTGAAGTTCCTGAATCAGCGTTATATATGGAAGGAACCACCGTAATGGGTATCACCAAACAGTGGTTTAGAGAATATTGTTCCGAAAATAATAGCGGTAATCCTGCATACCTTAAAATTACTATTCCCAGTCATGCTACTTCCATAGGAACAAATGCATTTTGTACGAATAAAGCAAACTATGACGGTGATGACCGATACAATTATATTCATCCATCTAATTATAAGATTGCGGAGGTAGATTTTTCTTCTGCCACCTCACTTAAAAGTATTGAATCACAGGCATTTAAAGGCAATAATGAATTGGCAGGTGTAATTACACTGCCAAGCTCATTAAAAACGTTAGGAAAATATGCTTTTGGCAGTTGTACCAAACTTGAGGGAATGTATTTACCCGAAGGACTACAAGAAATTGGAAATGCAAATGGAGGAAGTGTATTTAAGGATAGTTCCTCTCTAAAGTTTGTTCGGGTTGCTGGCAGTAATTCGACAGCCAGTATTGAATTACCGGATTCATTGATTTCCATCGGACAGGATGCTTTTTCAGGAGCAATGACGTCTGCAACACCTACTCCGATTGTGATTCCCGAACAAGTATCTTATATTGGTGACAGTGCTTTTGAAACACCTGCAGTTACAATGATTACAGTACAGGCAAATGACGTGTCCAATTACAATGGTAAAGCATTTATATCAGCAGACGGTTCTTATAGTCTGAACGGACGCATGACGGTATTTCAGAATTATGCTGCTTACAGCAGTTTTCCAACGGGAGGACTACAATCCTATAGAAAATCCTTAACTTATGAATTTACTTTGAATTTTGGTGAAAATGGAACACAGCAACAAAAATTAAATAACCAGACAGTACAATGTGTAAAAGATAGTAACGGACAATGGTATATTGATGAAACATATACATTGCCTGAGGCCCCTTCTATTGATGTAGATGAAGGATACACAGGAGGTTGGAAATATCGTGATGAAATACTAACAATTAAGACGGTACTGTCTCCAAATGCAGATGTTTTAACCGTAGAAGCAGGGCAAGTTTTGATGGAGCCGACTGTAACATTTACGGTTGATGGAATAAAAATAGATACTCAAACAACATATCCAAAATTGAACTTGTCCAATCATAAAGAACATAAAATAGGTGTGGATGTTTCTCATCCACTGGAAGGCGAAGGAAATCAAGAAGGTTATGTAGTATTTGAGTATGAATGGACAGATGTATATCAGGGAGGAAAACAAGGTCCCCGAATGAGTGAAAGCGGATTTGGCCGATATAATTTATGGGATAATCCTGATGTGACCAATACAATTACCATTGATGGACCAACACATGAAAGAACTACAGGAGATTATTCCGGTGAAGATTACGGAGATGGTTATTATCTTGTAGAAGTATACGGCTATTTTGTTCATAGGCAGGGAGGTCTCAAAGAGTTATTCTATAAGTCAGCTTCCACTGTTATTGGTTCAGATCCGGACCGTACTACAAATACCGCCTATTTGTTTGATGTAGTTACATCTAATCCTGCACAGCAACCGAATATCACCGTAATGGGAAATGAAGTCACTTATGGCTATGATACAGCTGAGATTGTCGCAGATGTACAAATGATAGACGGACAGACAAATACCTATCAGTGGTATCAAGCAGAGCGGGAAGGACAAACAGAAGGCGGAAATATCATTTATGGTGCTGACTCAACTCAACTGAATGTTGAGTCTGGAAAAAATGCAGGAAATTACTATTATTATTTGGAAGTAACTTCAACAAAGACGTTGAATGGAGATGTGTTAAAAACAGTTGTTCCTATAACGTTTCAGGTGAATCAGGCAGAAAGTACTATTGTGATTAATGATAACTTAAACAAAGTATTTAATGGCGAGATGGTGCAAGAGCCGCAAAACATTACCCAAACTGGAAGTCAAAATACAGTATCCTTTGTATGGTATGAAAAGCAAGAAAATGGTTGGGTAGAATTGCAGGCTTCTCCTGTGAATGCAGGTGAATATAAAGTGGTTGCAATCGTTGCGGAAGATACCAATTATAAAAGTGCATCTGCAGAAAAAATATTTCATATTTCACAAGCAAATAACGCTTGGAAGGAAGAGTTATCCATAATCGGCTGGACTTATGGGGAACAGGAGAATGTGCCTAATGCATCAGCACAATTTGGTACAGTAACTTATTCCTACTGTGATTCGGAAAATGGTATTTACTCAGAGCAGGTACCAACACAAGCAGGAACTTATTGGGTAAAAGCTGTGATAGAAGAAAGCAATAATTATGCAGGATTGGAAGCAAAGGTTCCATTTGAGATTGCACAGGCAGATACCCAATTATCTATCAATAAAACATTGGCTCAAACATATAATGGTCAAAAAATCAAACTGGAAGATGCCGATTTGATGATACAAGGAAGTACGGGTAAAGTGACGTATCAATATCAAATATGGAATGAGGAACAACAGCGGTGGATAGATATGGATGACGCTCCGGTAAACGCAGGCAAATATAAGGTAGTTGTAACTGTTGAGGCGGATACCAATTATCACAGTGCTTCTGTAGAAAAGGAGTTTATTATTTCCAAAGCAGAGAGCACATTTATCATTCATGATGCATTGGACAAACAGTATGACGGACAGAGCATACAAATCCCCACGAATATCACACGTACAGGAAGCCAAGCTGAGCCAATTTATGAATGGTATATACAAGACGCAAATGAATGGAGAAAATTAGATACAGTGCCAAGCGAGATAGGAAATTATAAATTAGCAGTAATCATACCGGAAGATGAAAATTATAACAGTGTAACCACAGAAAAGGAATTCCGTATTACAGAACAAATAAATTTAAATCCGGATACCCCGACAAATCCAACGACTCCTGATGCTTCAGCACAAGATGATAAAACAGGAAGTATGAACCAGCAAAATCAGTTAGATACCCCACCAACAGGAGATACAAACACCATGGCAATTGGTCTTTGGGCATCTCTAGCTGGTATTTCTGCTTCAGTATTGACTTTCTTAGGTATAAAACGACGTCGTTATAAGAAATAACAATTACAAAACTTTTTATTCCATACATTATCAAATGTGAATATTTCAATAAAAAAAGCAGCCTGAATATCCAGGCTGCTTTTTATTCATAAATTTAAATTACGCGAACAAAGATAATTCCGTCATTATCATTGATTGCTTTTACTGTGTCATCATTTACATTTCCTGTTACATCTAAAATGGTGTAAGCGTACTCTTTTTTAGATTTGCTTTGCATATTTTCGATGTTTACGCCGATATTGGCCAGTACACCGGTTAGAGTACTAATCATGTTAGGAATGTTTTGATGAATGATACAAACTCGTTTTGCACCGTTTTCTCTTGGCATAGAGACATTCGGTAGGTTTACGGAATTTTTAATGTTACCATTCTCCAAATAATCTTTGATTTCATCTGCTGCCATACATGCACAGTTGTCTTCAGACTCAGGAGTGGAAGCACCAAGATGAGGAATTGCCAATACATTTTCTACGCCCAGCAACGCATCATTTGGGAAGTCTGTTGCATATGCTGCAACTTTACCGTCAGACAGAGCTTTGAGTAAATCTGTATTATTTACCAAATCACCGCGTGCAAAGTTTAAAATGCGAACATGTTCTTTCATTTGTGCAATTGTAGCAGCATTAATCATTTCTTTTGTATCGGGTGTCAGAGGTACATGTAAAGAAATATAATCGCAGTTTGCATAAATTTCTTCTAAAGTAAGTGCACGTTGTGTATTGCTGGATAAGCCCCATGCACCTTCAACAGATAAAAATGGGTCATATCCCATTACTTTCATACCCAAAGCTTCTGCTGCGTTTGCAACAAGAATACCAATAGCTCCGAGACCGACAACACCAAGGGTTTTGCCTGCAATTTCAGGACCTACGAAAGAGGATTTTCCTTTTTCAACCAGTTTACCTACTTCATCGCCTTTTCCCTTTAATGTACCTGCCCACTCAATGCCGGGTACAATTTTACGGGAAGTTAATAACAAAGCGGCAATTACAAGTTCTTTTACAGCGTTTGCATTGGCGCCGGGAGTATTGAATACTACAATACCTTCCTGTACACATCTTTCAACAGGAATATTATTGGTACCTGCACCTGCGCGTGCAATTGCAAGCAGATTTTTATTAAATTCCATATCATGCATTGCAGCGGAACGAACCAGAATTGCGTCAGGATTTTCTACATCTTCTCCAACGTGATAGTTTTCTCCCAAACGGCTTGTGCCCAAAGGAGAGATTTTATTTAAACATTTTACTTGGTACATGTGTGTCACCTTATTTCTTCATTATTTATTGTTTTGCTCAAACTCTTTCATGAAAGCAACCAGTTTTTCAACGCCTTCAATTGGCATTGCATTGTAAATGGAAGCGCGCATACCGCCAACAGAACGGTGACCTTTGATGTTTACAAAATCATGCTCTCCTGCTTCTTTAATGAATTTTGCATCCAATTCATCGTTGCCTGTAACAAAAGGAACATTCATCAAAGAACGGTCTTTTGGAACAACAGTGCCTTTGAATAATTGGGATTGATCTAAGAAATCATAAAGAATTTTGGCTTTTTTCTCGTTTAACTCTTTCATTTTAGCCAAACCGCCAATATCATTTTTCAGCCATTCCAATACCAACATGCACATGTAAATAGAATAGCAAGGAGGTGTATTGTACAAAGAATCGTTTTCTGCATGAGTTTTATATGTAAACATAGTTGGAGTTTTCTCCATTGGTTCGCCGATTAAGTCTTCACGAACAATTACAACAGTTAAGCCGGCAGGACCCATGTTTTTTTGTGCGCCTGCATACAGCAAACCAAATTTACTTACATCAATCGGCTCGCTTAAAATGCAGGAAGAAATATCTGCTACCAAAGGAACGTCACCTGTTTCAGGCAATTTGGTGTATTTGGTTCCATAAATAGTATTGTTGTAGCAAATGTGGAAATAATCTGCATCTTTTGAGAATGTGGATGGGTCTAATTCCGGAATATAGGAGAAAGTTTTATCTTTGGAGGAAGCAACAATATTTGCTTCACCATAACGAGCTGCCTCTTTTTGTGCTTTTGTTGCCCATTGACCTGTAATCACAAAATCAGCTTTGCCGTTTTTTGTCATTAAATTCATAGGTACCATTGCAAATTGGGAAGATGCACCGCCTTGTAAAAACAGAACTTTGTAGTTATCAGGAATTTCCATTAATTCTCTGAGCAAAGCTTCTGTGTTTTTAATAATTGCATCAAATGTTTTGGAACGGTGGGACATCTCCATAACAGACTGGCCGCTTCCTTGGTAGTCCAGCATTTCGTCAGCTGCACGACGAAGTACAGCTTCTGGTAGTACAGATGGGCCTGCGGAAAAGTTGTAAACGCGTTTCATAAATTTACCTCCAAAAGTACATAATGTCCAATGCATAAGAAAGCCCTTGGACAAAATGATAAGATAAAATAATTATATCTCTTCCTTAAAATGAAGTCAATCATACAAAAGAGTAAAATGTAACATAATTTTTTTTAAAATTTGATTTTTTGACTGCATTTTCACGAAGTAATATTATTTTTTAGATAATTGAATCTGAATTTTCAATTTTGTCATATTTCATTCTATGAATTTTGTTGGTATAATATTAGTATGAATGTATCTATTCCATCATTATAAAATAGCAACAATGAAATGTATGTAATGGAGGTATTGCTGTGAAAATAAAAGATATTATCACAATTTTAAATGCGCAGTTATTGACTCCCCAGGCAGATTTGGAGCAAGAAGTGCACACTGCCTGCGGAAGTGATATGATGAGTGATGTTTTGGCATATGTAAAGGACCAATCTGCGTTAATCACCGGATTAACAAATCCGCAAGTGGTAAGAACTGCTGAAATGATGGACATGATTTGTATTATATTTGTACGCGGTAAACATGCAGATGATACCATTGTAAATTTAGCAGCCCAACGCAACATTGCAATATTGCAAACGCCTTACAGTATGTTTACTGCCTGCGGTATGTTGTATCAACACGGTCTCAGAGGCGGAGGTGAAAAGCAATGACTTCTTTGCCGCTTCATTTTACTGTATTGGGAGATGATTTTACGTGTGCGGGAGAAGCTTCCAGTAAAGTGAAAAATAAATTAAAACAGTTAGGATATAACTCCGAAGCAATTCGCAGGGCTGCCATTGCCATGTATGAAGGTGAAATAAACATGGTAATTCACGGCGGAGGCGGCGAAATATTTGTGGAGGTATATCCTGATCATATAGATATAAAGATGGAAGACAAAGGTCCGGGAATAGAGAACATTGAACAAGCTATGCAGGAAGGATACTCTACCGCACCGGCGAATGTACGTGCCTTGGGATTTGGTGCAGGTATGGGGCTGCCTAATATAAAAAAATATACGGACAGCCTTCATATTGAGTCAGAAGTTGGAAAGGGCACTACGATATACATGACAGTTCAAGTAAATCAGTCTTGAGGAATTGCTTATGGAACGTTTTTATCATTCAGTTACATTAGATGTAGATAAATGTGTTGGTTGTACCAACTGTATCAAAAGATGTCCTACAGAAGCAATACGCGTCAGAGAAGGAAAGGCAATTATTACGCCGGAACGCTGTATTGACTGCGGTGTATGCATTCGTGTTTGTCCCCATCACGCAAAAAAGGCCAAGTTTGACCATTTGGAATTGCTGAACCGTTTTACATATAATATTGCGCTGCCGGCACCATCTTTATATGGGCAGTTTCGCCATTTGGATCATATAGATTTGATATTAACAGCATTAAAACGCTTGGGATTTGATGATATTTTCGAAGTTTCCAAAGCGGCAGAGCTGGTATCGGATGCTACAAGAAAAATCATATCGGACGGAAATATGCCAAAGCCGATTATCAGTTCAGCCTGTCCTGCCATTGTGCGATTGATTCGCGTTAGGTTTCCGGATTTATGCGCTCATGTGCTTCCATTGCATTCTCCCATGGAAACGGCTGCACTGCTTGCAAAGGAAGAAGCCCATCAAAAAACAGGGCTGCCAATAGAACAAATAGGCGTATTTTTTATCACACCTTGCGCTGCCAAAGTAACGGATATTAAGTCTCCTATCGGAACCACAGTATCTCATGTGGACGGAGCAATTGCAATCAGTGAAATTTATCATCAGATTGCAGATGCGATGAAGCACATTGAAAAAGCAGAACCGTTGTCTCAGTCCGGTGTTATCGGAGTCGGATGGGCTTCCAGCGGAGGCGAGGCATCCGCTTTACTCAACGACCGTTACTTAGCGGCAGACGGTATGGAAAATATTATTGACATTTTAGAAGGTTTGGAAGAAGAAAGAATCCAAGGACTTGACTTTGTGGAGTTAAATGCTTGTACAGGAGGATGTGTAGGCGGCGTATTTTGTATTGAGAATGCTTATGTTGCAAAAGCAAGGCTGCAAAGTTTACGGCGATACTTGCCTGTGGCAAAAAATCATTTGCCCGCACACATTCCTTCCTACATGAAATGGACAGATAATTTGGAGTTTGCTCCTGTTTTAAAACTATCCGACAATTTAGAAGAAGCAATGGATATGATGAATCGGATTGACAGTATGTGTGAGGAATTTCCGGGTCTGGATTGCGGCGCATGCGGAGCGCCCACTTGCCACGCTTTTGCAGAAGACGTGGTATGCGGTCTGGCAGATAAAAGTAACTGTATCTTTGTTATGAAGGAAGAAATCAAACAGGTAACGGATACATTGTCTCATATGGCACACATGAATCCGCCATTGCAAAATAAAGGCAAGACGCAAAACCACATAACACAAGGGACCCATGAACAGAATCAATCGTAGGAAAGGGTAAACGTGATTGGAAAGAAGTAACTAGGAAGGATGATTGTACATGACAGTACATCAATTAAAGGAATCATTGGAACTTACTGTTTTGGTAGAACAAACAACAGATAAAAAAATAACCGGATGTTATATTGGAGATTTACTCAGTTGGGCTATGAGTAGAGTAAAGGCCGGTGATGTTTGGCTTACGGTTATGGGAAATGTCAATGCAATTGCCGTAGCCGCTTTGTCAGATGCAGCTTGTATTATTTTAACGGATGCTGCTGCACTGGATGAAGAGGCCAAAGAAAAAGCACAGCAGCAAGGAATCACAGTATTTTCATCAAATGCAAACAGCTATCAGGTTGCAGTTCAACTATCGAGGTTATTGTCAGAATGAAACGAGTATACTATGACTTGCATCTGCACTCTTGTTTATCTCCCTGTGGAAGCGAGGATATGACGCCGAATAACATTGTAAATATGGCTAAATTGATGGGATACGATATGATTGCGTTAACAGATCACAATTCCTGCCTAAATTGTGAGGCGACGGTAACAGTTGGGAAGAGAAACGGTTTGACTGTAGTTCCCGGTATGGAATTGTGTACTGCGGAAGATGCGCATACCATTTGTTTATTTCCCACAGTTGCAGATGCAATGGAATTTCATCAATATGTCAAACAGCATTCTTCGGTCATGAACAATGATGCAGGGACTTTCGGCGAACAGATAATTATGAATGATTTGGATGAGCCGATTGGAGAAGAAACACAACTGTTAATCAATGCTGCCAATATTGGAATTGATGATGTGGTCACATTGGTGAATCAATATCACGGAGCTGCTTTTCCCGCACATATTGACCGCAGTGCTTACAGTGTATTCTCAACTTTGGGAGCAATACCGCCGGAAGCCAATTTTAAGGCTGCGGAGATTACTCCTTATGCAGATGAAGTTTGTTTACTCAGAGAACATGCTGAGTTAAGAGATAAAATTTTACTTCGCAACTCAGATGCGCATTATTTAGAACATATGCTGGAACCAAATGCATGGCTTGCATTGCCTGAATGTACTCCCGAATGTTTAATAGCTGCATTAAACGGTGAAATAGATATTACATGGAAATAAAGTGAATCAAAAATTGCCGTGTGAAAGAATTACTTTGAAACAATGTAGTGAATTAGCACACGGTAACTTTTTATGACTATTTGTTTAAAATTTCACATTCTTCGTATATTTTTTGTCAATCTCTCTGGTATTTGAGAAAAAACTATGATATACTTAGCTGGATTGAACCCTAGATTTTATACAAAATCACGGGTAATTTAGAGATATGTAAACAATCCTGGGAGGAGAACTATTATGCAAAAGCGTATTTCTACCCTGCCTTTTCAAGGAACAAAGGAACAACAAGAGCAGCTTTTTAAAGTAATTGACGAAAACGGCGGAACACATGGTTCCGTTATGCCGATTCTTCAAAAGGCGCAAGAAATTTATGGCTATTTGCCAATTGAAGTGCAAACCATGATTGCAGAAAAAATGGATGTACCGCTGGAAGAAATATACGGTGTTTCTACTTTCTATTCGTTGTTTGCATTGACCCCAAAAGGAAAATATAATGTTTCAGTTTGTATGGGAACAGCCTGCTACGTAAAAGGTGCGGCAGATGTTCTGGGCAAAATTTGTGAAGTGCTTGGTATTCAGCCGGAAGAATGCACACAAGACGGTAAATTTTCCATTACCGAATGCCGTTGTATTGGCGCCTGTGGTTTAGCGCCGGTTATGACCGTAAATGACGATGTATACGGGCGCGTTTCTGTTAGTGAAGTTGAAGATATTTTGAGTAAGTATGAGTAATTTATATGCGTGAATTATCACTGAATGTTATGGATATTGTTCAAAATTCTATTTCGGCCGGTGCAACAGTCATAAAAATATCAGTTTTAGAAGAAGCGCAAAAGCTTACCATTGTAGTTACAGACAATGGTAAAGGTATGAGCAAAGAACAGGTATGCAAAGTAATTGACCCTTTTTTTACCACCAGAACAACCAGGAAAGTTGGTATGGGTATCCCGCTTTTTAAAATGGAAGCAGAGATGACAGGTGGTAGTTTTGAAATAGAATCTGACCTAAATCAAGGAACGAAAGTGACAGCAACCTTCATTACAACGCATTTGGATATGCTGCCTTTGGGCGACATTAACGCCACTGTATGGTTACTGATTACCTGTAATCCGGATTTAGATTTTATTTTTTATCGAAGAATTGGGCATTTGGATTTTACTTTGAATACAAAGGAATTAAAAGATATTTTGGGAGAAATTCCTCTGAATGCACCTGATGTCAGTCAGTGGCTGAAGGATTATTTAACGGAACAAACCGCTTTACTACATGGAGGATGAATGAAATGAAATCATTAGCTGAATTACAAGCAATTCGAGAGAAAGCCCGTGCTCAAATCAGTGTAAGAGAAGGGCAGGAAGATGGAATTCGCATTTTGGTGGGTATGGCTACTTGCGGAATTGCCGCCGGTGCACGCCCGGTTTTAACTGCTTTTATTGATGAATTAGAAAAACGCGGAATTACCAATGTACAAGTGACGCAAACCGGTTGTATTGGAATTTGCCAGTTTGAGCCGGTTGTCGAAGTGGTTACTCCCGGAAAAGATAAAGTAACCTATGTAAAAATGACACCTGAAATGGCTGTTAGAGTAGTTAACGACCATATTGTAAATGGTAACGTAGTACAAGAATTTACCATTGGTGCTCACACAAAATAAGGGGGAAAATGTAATGTATCGTTCCAATGTACTCGTATGCGGCGGTACCGGCTGCTCTTCCTCTAACAGTCAGGAAATTATGCGCAGACTGGAAGAAGAGATCAAGAAAAAAGGTCTTGATAAAGAAGTCAATGTAGTATGTACCGGCTGCTTCGGTTTATGTTCGTTAGGACCTGTTGTAATTGTATATCCGGAAGGCTCTTTTTACAGTAAGGTTACTCTTGCTGATATTCCGGAAATTGTGGAAGAGCATTTGCTGAAAGGAAGAATCGTAAAGCGTCTGTTATATCAGGAGACCATCGACAACGATGCCATTCATTCCTTGACTGATACACCGTTTTATAAAAAACAAAAACGAATTGCGCTGCGCAACTGTGGTGTAATTAATCCTGAAGTAATTGAAGAATACATAGCGATGGATGGATACAGCGCTTTAGGTAAAGTGCTGACTGAAATGAAACCGGAAGAAGTCATTCAAGTCATTAAAGATTCCGGCTTGCGCGGCAGAGGCGGCGGCGGTTTCCCAACAGGATTAAAGTGGAGCCTTGCAGCCCAAAATGATGCTGACCAGAAATATGTTTGCTGTAATGCGGACGAAGGTGACCCGGGAGCCTTTATGGACCGTTCTGTGTTGGAGGGTGACCCGCACTCTGTTTTGGAAGCAATGGCAATTGCAGGTTATGCCATTGGCGCTACACAAGGATATATTTACATTCGTGCAGAATATCCGATTGCAGTTGAACGATTGCAAATTGCAATTCAGCAAGCAAGAGAATTGGGCTTGCTTGGAAAAAATATCTTTGACAGCGGCTTTGATTTTGACATTGAGTTACGTCTAGGCTCCGGTGCTTTTGTTTGCGGTGAGGAAACCTCTTTGCTGGCATCCATTGAAGGTCATCGCGGTGAACCTCGTCCTCGCCCTCCATATCCAGCAGTAAAAGGTTTGTATGGCAAACCTACCATTTTAAATAACGTTGAAACGTATGCCAATATTGCACAAATTATATTGCATGGGGCAGAGTGGTTCCAATCTATTGGAACAGAGCGTTCAAAAGGTACAAAAGTATTTGCTTTGGGTGGTAAAATCAAACATACAGGTTTGGTTGAGGTTCCAATGGGAACTACCTTACGGGAAATTGTGGAGGAAATCGGCGGCGGTGTTTCCGATGGCGGCAAATTTAAAGCTGCACAAACAGGCGGTCCTTCCGGCGGTTGTATTCCCGCTAAATTTTTAGATATTGAGATTGACTATGACAACTTAACTGAAATTGGTGCCATGATGGGTTCCGGCGGTTTAATTGTTATGGATGAATCCACCTGTATGGTTGACATCGCAGAGTTCTTTCTTCGCTTTACTGTGGATGAATCCTGCGGTAAATGTACTGCTTGCCGTATTGGTACCAAACGCCTTTTGGAAATGCTGGAGAAAATCACCAGCGGCAGAGGTGAAGACGGTGATATTGAGAAGTTGGAATCCTTGTGCCATTATATCAAAGACAACTCTTTGTGCGCGCTGGGTCAAACAGCGCCCAACCCCGTTTTGTCTACCCTGCAATATTTCCGTGATGAATATGTAGCTCATGTACATGACCATCGTTGTCCGGCAGGTGCTTGTAAAGAACTTACCATATTTAAAGTGTTGCCTGAAAAATGTATTGGTTGCACCAAATGTGCTCGTAATTGTCCTGTCGGCGCAATCCATGGTAATGTGAAAGAACATCACTTTATTGATATGAACAAATGTATTAAATGCGGTGTTTGTATGGAAAACTGCAAATTCAATGCAATTGTGAGAGAATAAGAGAGGAGTGTGGCAACATGTATCAGATTAAAATCAATGGAATGCCTTTCTCCGTACCGGAAGGCTCCACAATTTTGGAAGCGGCAAGATTTGCCGGTATTAAAATTCCTACCTTATGTTTTTTAAAAGATTTGAATGAAATCGGCGCTTGCCGTGTTTGTGTTGTAGAAGTAAAGGGAGCGCGCTCTTTGGTCGCCGCTTGTGTACATCCTGTAAATGAAGGCATGGAGATTTTTACAAATACTCCAAGAGTGATTGAATCCAGAAAAACAACACTTCAATTATTGCTTTCTGTTCATGAAAGAAAATGTTTGTCCTGCGTACGTAATGGCACTTGCGAATTACAACAGCTTTGTGCAGAGTTGGGTGTAGATGTTGAAGACAAATTAGACGGAGAAAGACCGGCCAGTGTACCGGATACATCTACTGCCCATTTGGTGCGCAATAATGCCAAATGTGTGTTGTGCCGCCGCTGTGTTGCAGCTTGTGAGCATCAGCACGTAGCAGTAATCGGTGCAAACAACCGTGGTTTCGATACACAAATCGGATGTGCGTTTAACTTGCCTTTGGCAGAAGTAAGCTGTGTCTCCTGCGGACAATGTATCGTAAGCTGTCCGACAGGCGCGTTGATTGAGCGTGATCAAACAGACGAATTATTGGCAGCGATTAACGACCCTGAAAAATATGTTGTAGTGCAAACAGCACCTTCTATTCGCGCTACTCTGGGCGAATGTTTTGATATGCCGATTGGTACAAACGTAAAAGGCAAAATGGTAGCGGCTCTGCGCAGACTGGGTGTAGATAAAGTATTCGATACTGATTTTGGAGCAGACCTTACCATCATGGAAGAGGCTCATGAATTTATACATCGTGTCAAAACAGGCGGTGTATTACCTATGATTACATCTTGTTCTCCTGGTTGGGTAAAATTCTGTGAGCATTATTTTCCTGACCTATTGCCAAATGTATCCACATGTAAGTCTCCTCAACAAATGACAGGTGCAATGTTGAAAACTTGGTATGCTGAGAAAAATGGTATTGACCCTAAAAATATTGTATCTGTAAGTATTATGCCTTGTACTGCGAAAAAGTTTGAAATTGACCGAGAGGATCAAGATGCAGCCGGAGACGGTATTCAAGATGTGGATATTGTATTGACAACACGTGAAATTGGACGTTTGTTAAAACAATGCAACATTGATTTTGCAAATTTACCGGATGAAGAATTTGATCCTGCTATGGGAGTCAGCACCGGTGCGGGCGCTATTTTTGGCGCAACAGGCGGCGTTATGGAAGCTGCTCTCAGAACAGCGGCAGATACGATTTTTGGCGCACCTTTGGAAAATATAGAGTACCATGAAGTACGCGGCACACAAGATTATAAAGAGGCAACTTATAACTTAAATGGGCTGGAAGTAAAGGTTGCTGTTGTCAGTGGACTGGAAAATGCCAATACATTATTGGAAAAAGTACGCTCCGGAGAAGCGGATTGTCAGTTTATTGAGATTATGTGTTGTCCTGGTGGTTGCGTTAATGGCGGAGGACAGCCGATACAACCGGCAGAAGTACGTAATTTCACTGATTTAAAATCACTGCGTGCCAAAGCGTTATATGAAGAAGATAAGAATCTTCCGTTTAGAAAAAGCCATGAAAGTCCGATTATTAAGCAAGTTTATCAGGAATACTTAGAAGAACCGGGCAGTCATATTGCGCATCAAATTTTACATACCACTTTTGTAAAACGAAATAAAACAGTTCAGCTGTAAATAAAAGACTCCAAAGCATCAGCTTTGGAGTCTTTTTACCGTTATAAAATATTTCTTTGTAATAATGCAGAAATCAATTTGCAGTCATTCCTACCTTATGGTATGATATAGTAAAATAGTCCCAATTGGAGAGGGGTTTATATGAAAGCGTTGTCTCATAAAAAGATAGAAATGAAATGGTACGAACCGGTAACCATAGCAGTAGGCTTTGGACTGTTTATCTGGTTTTGTATTCCTTTTTTCTTTGGCATATTTAACGTAGGGTCTTATTTTGGTATTGCTGTCAGTATCCTTGCTATGGCTTACTTTCCGGTGAAGCGTTTTTGTAAGAGAAAGATGGCGCAAAAGCCATACTTTGTTACATTTAGCATTGTAAATTTTCTGGCTGTGATATTTGGAATTTGGATTGCATTTTTAACAGGTTTAATGATATTTGCAATCAATCAGGTACCTTTGGCAAATGTAACGGCAGTTGTACTGGGGAGTCCCCTTGAAGAAAATGAGTTAGGACCATCATTAACAGCAAGGTTAGACAGAGCTGTAGAATATTTAGAGGAAAATCCAACGGTAAACTGTGTGGTGACAGGCGGGATGGGAGATAAAGATACGCCTTCGGAAGCAGAGGTTATGTATGATTATTTGGTGCAGAAAGGAATTTCCCCTGAAAGAATTGAAAAAGATGCCAGCTCACGTAATACAAAAGAGAACTTAGAAAATGCAAAACAGATTATTCAATCAAAAGGTTGGAATCAAAATATAGCCATTATCACAGAGTACTATCATGAATTTAGGGCAGGCAGGTTGGCTGATGAATTAGGAATGCGTTCTTATGCAGTATGCGCTGAGACGCCGTGGTATATTTTTTCTTCTTCTTATGGAAGAGAGGTGCTTGCACTTACAAAATTTTTCTGTCATATTTAATGTTAAAAATAGATTTCAAATTGCTTTGAAATCTATTTTTATTTTTTACAGTCTGAATAATATCAAAGAAAAAGGCTTTCATTCGCATCTGGAGGACTTTCTCTTAATATTTGTTTACTCAATATGCAGAGCAATTTCTCTTATACGATAACAACCAAATAATAGCAACAAAACAAACATTGAAAGGAACTTCTTTCAATATTCAAAATTTCGGCTATTACTTAGAACATTTAACGTTTATCTGTTAAAAATTGTTCAGCTATTTCTTTTATGTTATAACAACCTAGCAACAAATGCAAAATCACAGATTTTGATTGTTGACTAGAACGTTTTAGCGCTCCAACGTTAAAAATTACTTTGTAATTTTTTCTATGCTATAACAACCTTGCAACAGCAGCAAAACTAAAGTTTTGGCTGTTGGCAAGAACGTTTTAGCATTTGTCAGTAAAAAATTGCAAAGCAATTTTTTTAATGCTATAATATAAAAAAACAGTGCAGAGAGGGAGCGTATAAAATATGGTAAAAATTTTAATTAAGAATGCTCATATATGTGACCCTGCAACAAATATGGATTGCGAGGGAGACATTTTTTTAGTAGACGGTGTGATAGCTGACATTGGTACTAATCTGGAATACGAAACAGAAGTTACCATAGACGCCAGTGGGTTAATTGCTGCTCCCGGTTTGGTAGATATGCATGTACATTTACGCGACCCGGGTCAGACTGAAAAGGAAGATATTATCAGTGGTTGTAAGGCAGCTGCTGCAGGCGGTGTTACCAGTGTACTGGCAATGCCAAACACAAATCCAACAGTAGATAATGTAGAAACAGTGCAGTATATTTTGGAGAAAGCAAAAGATGCAGATGCACACGTATATGTATCGGCTGCTATTACAAAAGGATTGCAAAGTGATGTGCTTTGCAACTTAGCAGCTTTAAAAGAGGCGGGAACGATTGCTTTAAGCGATGACGGAAGACCTGTGATTAATACAGAATTTATGGCAGAAGCTATGCAGGCCGCGCCAAAGCTTGGTATGACGGTTGTATCTCACTGTGAAGATTTGTATTTGGCAAAAGGCGGTATCATTCATGGCGGAAAAGTAGCAGAGAAATTGGGCGTAAAAGGAATTCCTGCCGCTGCGGAAGACTGTGGAACAGCCAGAGAAATCGCGTTGGCCGCAGCTTACAATGTTCCGATTCATATTTGTCATGTAAGTACTGCAACTTCCATTGCCTTAATACGCGACGCAAAAGCAAGAGGTGTGGCAGTAACGGCAGAAACGGCTCCCCACTACTTTACCTTGACAGAAGAAGAGCTGCTCAAACGTGACGCCGATTACAGAATGAATCCTCCTCTAAGAACGGAAGCAGATCGACTGGCAGTAATCGAAGCATTAAAAGACGGAACATTGGATGCAATTGCTACGGACCATGCACCACATACACCGGAAGAAAAAGCTGATTTTGAAAAAGCACCAAATGGGGCTATTGGTATGGAAACCTCTTTGTCAGCAGGAATTACCGCTTTGGTCAAACAAGGACATTGCACTATGTTGCAACTGATTGAAAAGATGTCAACAAAACCGGCACAACTATTGGGTATTCCGGCAGGTACCTTAAAGAAAGGAAGCCCTGCGGACGTGATTCTGATTGATAAAGATGAAGAATGGACGGTTGATGCAGATAAATTACATGGTAAAAGCAAAAACTGCGTCTTTAAGAATAGAAAGCTGACAGGAAAAGTAAAATTTACGGTATGCGGCGGAAAAATTGTATTTAACGAATTGGATTAATTGATATAGTATTTGATGGTATGAAATCTGTTTCATGCTTTCAAATACTATTTTTATGTAAGGAAAAATTACCGTTTATTCTCCAACCAAATTGCTTTAAAATCCTGTATGTTATTGTTCGTAAGGTCTTTGCAAATATTGCGAATTTTGTTATAATAATTTTATATAACTTTTATCGCATGAAATGAAATTGGTATATTGCATATTATAAATTGTTCGGAGGAAACAACATGTCTTTAGACCGTTTAATCGAAAATATCATCGAAAAACAAAATCCAACCGTAGCGGGACTTGACCCAAAGCTTAGTTATATTCCAACCTATATTAAAGAATCTTGCTTTGAAAAATATGGTCATACCTTAGAAGGGGCGGCTGCCGCTTTATTTGAGTTTAACAAAGGATTAATTGATGCTTTGCATACCATTGTGCCTGCTGTAAAGCCACAGTGCGCTTATTATGAAATGTATGGTTGGCAAGGAATGAAAGCTTTGCATGATACCATAGCCTATGCAAAAGAAAAGGGTATGTTTGTAGTGACAGACGGCAAACGAAATGATATTGGCACAACCATGGAAGCATATGCGGTTGCACATTTAGGACAAGTAGATGTGCAGGGGGAAAAAATTGCGCCGTTTGCAGGAGATTCCCTTACAGTTAACGGATATTTGGGTTCTGACGGTATTTTGTCATTACTGGATATTTGCGATAAACAAGATAAAGGCATTTTTGTATTAGTGAAAACCTCTAACCCGTCTTCAGGAGAATTGCAGGATTTAAAGCTGGATTCCAATGAGAGTATTTACGAAACTATGGGACACATGTGTGAAGCATGGGGAGCAGAGCATATGGGTAAGTACGGTTACAGTGCGGTTGGTGCAGTGGTTGGTGCAACTTATCCGGAACAGCTGAAAGAACTGCGCGAAAAATTGCCGCATACATTTTTCTTGGTACCGGGATATGGTGCGCAAGGCGGCGGTGCTGATGACGTAGCGCCCGGCTTTGACCAAAAAGGTCTTGGAGCCTTGATTAATTCTTCACGCGGTATTATGTGCGCATGGCAAAAGAATCAAGTTACGGAAACGGATTATGCCAAAGCAGCAGCGGAAGAAGCAATACGTATGCGTGATGAGTTGATTACCCGCATTGGAAAAATTGGTTGATTCCTGTTCACAGAAAAATGGAGGATGTTATGAAATTTGATGTAAAAACATGCAGAATTATAAGCAAACAAAAAATAGCAACAGACACGTATGATTTTACTTTGTTTGCAGGTGAGCTGGCACAAATTGCACAGCCGGGTCAATTTGTACATATTCAGGTACCGGGAAAAACACTACGCAGACCTATTTCCATTTGCGATGTCAATAAAGAAAATAATACCTTGCGCATTGTATTCCAGATTCGCGGAGAAGGTACGGAAATTCTCTCTCAATTGAAAACAGATGACACCATGAATCTATTGGCGCCTTTGGGTCATGGTTATGAAATCGGAGATACAAAGAAAAAAGTATTGTTGGTAGGCGGTGGTATTGGCGTGCCTCCGTTGTTGTACTTAGCAAAACAATATGGAGAAAATGCAACGGTTGTAATAGGCTTTCGCAGCAAAGAATTCGTAATTTTGGAACAGGATTTTATCAAGGCCGGCTGTAACGTGATTGTAGTAACAGATGACGGTACGTATGGACATCATGGTTTGGTAACGGACTGTATCGCTGATGTTGTATTTGATGAAATGTTTGCTTGTGGTCCAATGCCGATGCTCAAAGCGCTGGCACATGTTGCCGATGAGCGTCATGTACCGTTCCAAGTATCTTTGGAAGAAAGAATGGCATGCGGCGTAGGCGCTTGTCTTGGTTGTGCTTGCAAGACCAAAAGAGAAGAAAAACAAGATGAAACATACAGCCATGTATGTAAAGACGGACCGGTTTTTGATTATAAAAAGATTGTATTTTAACAAAACAAGAAACAGAAAAGGTGGTTTCAAGTATGGCTGATTTACATGTAACAGTTGCAGGCGTCGATTTTTCCAATCCATTGATTGCAGCATCAGGTACTTTTGGTTTTGGAAGAGAATATAATGAGTTTTATCCGCTTTCCACATTAGGCGGAATTTCAAGTAAGGGTATTACCCTGAAAGAGCGTTTGGGCAATCCTCCGCCGAGAATTGCAGAAGCCCCGGGTTGTATGCTCAATGCAATCGGTCTGCAAAATCCCGGAGTAGACTATTTTATTGAACATGATTTGCCTTGGCTGAAAGAACAAGGTACCGTAGTCATTGCCAATATTGCCGGAAATACTCCCGAAGAATACTGTGCTATGGCAGAAAAATTATCCGATACCAACGTAGATATGTTGGAAATGAATATTTCCTGTCCTAATGTAAAGGAAGGCGGTGTTCAATTTGGTACTTCCTGTATAGGAGTAGAGCAAATTACCGCGGCAGTACGAAAACATTGCACAAAACCTCTTATGGTAAAATTATCTCCAAACGTAACGGATATTGGTGACATTGCCGCGTCTGCCGAAGCAGGTGGTGCAGATGCAATTTCCATGATTAATACCTTAACAGGTATGCGAATCGACATTCAAACCCGCCGTCCGATTATTCGTAATAATACAGGGGGGGTATCAGGTCCTGCATTATTGCCCATTGCTGTTCGTATGATTTGGCAAGCATATAATCGTGTAAAAATTCCGATTGTAGGTATGGGTGGTGTATCCAATTGGAAAGATGCCGTTGAACTGATGTTGGTAGGTTCTACTGCTTTGCAGATTGGCACCGCATTCTTTACCAATCCATATGCGCCTGTAGAAATTATAGAAGGACTGAACAAATATTTAGATGAGAATGGAATTTCATCCGTAACAGAATTGACCGGCAAAATGATTCCTTGGGGAGAATAAATCAGTATGACTCGTATTATTTTAATTCGTCATTGCGAGGCGGAAGGAAATATCAAACGTGTATTTCAAGGACATACCGATGCTGACATCAGTGAAAACGGAAGAAAGCAGTTGGATTTGCTGAGGTTGCGCTGCCGTAATATGCAGATAGACGCCATTTATTCCAGTCCTTTAAAGCGAGCTTATCAAACAGCGGAAGCAATTAACAGTTTTCGTAATTTAACGGTTCAAATTCATGAAGATTTGATTGAAATTAACGGCGGGGATTGGGAAGGACATTATTGGAGAGACCTTCCCGGATTGTTCCCTGAAGATACAGTGTTATGGAATACAAGACCATATGACTTTGCTCCGAAAAACGGAGAACCTATGCGGCATGTATATGAACGCATGAAACGCGCGGTGCTGGAAATTGCAGAGAAGAATCAAGGAAAACAGATTTGTATTACTTCTCATGGCTGTGCCATTCGTAATTTTCTGTGCTGGGCAATGGGAAAGCCCATTGAGCAAATCAATGAAGTAGACTGGTGTGATAATACTGCTGTCAGTATCATTGATTTTAATGATGCATTTGAGCCTACCGTGGTACTTGCCAATGATGCTTCCCATTTATCGGGAGAAACATCTACTTTTTCAAAACAAACGTGGTGGAAACCGGAAAATCGTATCAAAACAGAATGGGATGAGGAGATGTTTCAATGAAAATCATGGCAGTTGATTTGGGCAAAGCGCGTACCGGAATTGCTATTTGTGATGAAAGTGAAATGCTGGCTTCTCCTGTGACTGTAATACATGAACACAATGAGGAACGTCTGTTGGAAAAGATATCCCAAATTATTTCTGAGCAACACCCCAAATTGCTTGTAGTGGGTCTGCCCCGAAATATGGATGGCAGTGAAGGGGAGAGCGCACAGCGCTGCCGCAGTTTTGCAGAAAAACTGCAAAATGAGACGCGGTTGCCTGTAACCTTACGGGATGAAAGAGGTACGACCATTACCGCACATGGTTATTTAAACTCCACAGATACACGCGGCAAGAAAAGAAAAGCGGTGGTAGATGCTGTAGCAGCCACCATTATATTACAAGATTATTTGGATTTTCGCAGAAATCATAAAAATTCCTTGTAGCAGGAAAAACAAAATACCCATCTGCTTTCTGAAAAGAGCAGATGGGTATTTTATTTTCTCTTTGTTCCAAATAAACTTCCGTTGTATTTTATGGTACAAACAATCATCCATACAATACCGACTATGATAAACGGTATCACAGTATAGTATCCCAATGGCATATAGATTAGGTTCAAATAAGGCATCATCAGTATACCAATGCCAAGGATAAAGTTTCCTATTCCCATCTTTTGAGTGTAAGGCTTTTTGTCTTCCTCACTTACATTTTGATAATGGTAGGAATGCAAAAGCTGAATTTGACCTTTGCAGCCAATCAGATAAGCAAAAACAATAAGCAAAATCCCCAGCAGAGTTTCTATTATGATTTCAGTTATTTCCATACTGCGCCTCCAAATGAAACGATGATCCATAGACATGCAAGTAATTTATATAAAAGTTTTTATAGAAATATAGAACATTATTTTATCAGCTGTTCTATGCTGCCGGATTGTATGGCAGGAATATGCTTCTGTATTTTTTCTTTTGGCCAATCCCACCATCGAATTTGAAGTAAAGTTTCTATTGTTTTCTCAGAAAAACGTTTTTTGATTGGCTTTGCAGGTACTCCTCCTACAATGGTATAGGGTGGTATGTCTTTTGTGACAAGAGCGCGTGCTCCAATCACAGCGCCATCACCAATTGTAACACCTGCCATAATGACAGCTTCAAATCCAATCCATACATCATTTCCAATGACAATATCGCCTTTATTGTTCCAAGACTTTGTTACATCACATGGGTTTTGATTCCATTCCTCGAAAAATAGTGGAAAGGGATAAGTGGATAAAGACATTAAGGAATGGTTGGCACTGTTGAATAAAAATCTTGTACCGCATGCGATAGAGCAAAATTTTCCTATGATGAGTTTATCGTGATTGATTGGATAATGATATAGTACGTTATTTTGTTCAAATAATGTAGGGTCTTTTCTGAAGTCGTGATACATCGTGTAATCACCGATGATAATATTTGGATTGGTAATTACTTGATTTAAATAAACCGTATGGTTATCTCCTGAGCGCGGATATATTTGTTTTGCCGAAATCATCATTTACAGCCTCCTGTTGTATGTTATATACGAAAATGATTCCGGCTTTTACAATGCAACGTTTCATGTCATACACCTCTTAGTTTTACTGTGTTTTCTATCTGTATCATAAATCCCTTATTCTATTTTGTCAATGTGTTGTGTTACATGATATATAACAAAAACACTTCTTCTGACCGGCATAGAAATAAGTCAGGAGAAGTGTTTTTTGTGAAGTGATATCAAAATGTTTAAAGTTCAATTTTGTAAACAGCACCCAGTATTTCAGATTCTGTTGGGTCATGCGTTACAAGAATAACGGTTTTTCCTTGACTGCGCTGTTTTACATCAGACATAACCAATGCCTTTGTTTCTGCATCCAAACCTTTGAAAGGTTCGTCTAAAAATAAGATGTCATAGTCAGCAAGTAATGCACGTAAAATTGCCACTCTTCTTTTCATTCCGCCTGAAAATTCTGAAATAGGGCAATGCGCATATTCTGCCAGTCCTACTTTACTTAATGCCGCTTCAATTGTTTCATTTTGCAATTGAGGAGATGCCAGTTTAATGTTGGATAATGCACTTAAATTTTCGCATAATCTGTCTTCCTGAAAAACTGCACTTTGTTTGAGACCGCTGAAATCTGAAATATCTCCGTTGTCAGCTGTTTCAAGTCCCATCAAAATACGTAAAAGGGTTGTCTTTCCTTTTCCGGATGGTGCGGTTAACAGTGTCACTTGTCCTGTAGGAATGTTCGCACTGAAATCTTTCAGAACAATATGTTCGCCAAACGATTTGGATAAATGATTGATTGTAAGTGCCATCTCATATCCTTTCAAGTCTTTTAATGCCTTTATCCAGAAGATAAATAAATAATTTTTCAAAAATCAGGCTGATTAAAATGATGACTACAGTCCAGGCAAATAAATCCGGAGTATCCAGATAAATTTTTGCGTTATATAAATTTTCTCCAATAGAATTTTTAGGAATTCCAATGACTTCTGCGGCTACGCCCGACTTCCAACATAATCCAAGGGAGATGCTGCAGGCAACGCGGAAAAAGGGCATAATCTGAGAAATATAAATGTAACGGATTTTTCTCATAGGAGAAATGCGGAATATTTGTGCCATCTCCAATAATTGTTTGTCACATGATGAAATACCATCTTTAATATTGGTATAAATCACAGGTAAAACAATCAAAAAGGAAATAATAATGGATAAGTTTTTGGAAGAAACCCAAATTAGAATCAGTATGACAAAGGACGCTACGGGAACTGCTTTAACAGTCAACATAAAGGGAGCCAAGAATTGTTCCACGTATTTGAATTTAGCGGAAAGAGCGGCCAAAAGAATTCCGGCAATACAGGCAGCTAAAAATCCGCCAATAATTCTTAACAGAGAAAATGTAATGGATAACCAGAATTCTCCGGTACAGGCCAGTTCAAACAATCTTTGGAATGCGGTAACAGGAGAAACCAACAGGATATTCTGCCCGATGATTAAGGCACAAATTTGCCATATGATAAGCCATACGGCAACAGACCATAATTTAATTTTTCCCGGGCGCTTGTTTTTTTTAGGCATTGTAATAGAAATCGTCTGCCGGTAGTTTTCCGCCGATGGATTTTGCGTTTTGATCGTTTAATACGGAAAGGTAGCCGGAAAGTTTTTCTTTCATTTCATTTCCGCTGATGAAAGTAATATTACATTCAGGAATTGCTTTTTGTGCCACTGCTTCTGTTACAATATCATACTTGCCAACCAAAGCAGCGCCTTCATTTACATTGTTATTAATATAATCTACGGATTCTTGATAATGTTTTAGAAAATCTTCCACAGCTTGTGGATTTTGCTCAATAAATTCAGTTCTTGCAACTACCACACCTGTTACCAAAGTGGAAGGAGATTCTGCATTTTCTTGCAATTTGTCCCACTCTTCAGTTAGGTCAAGAGCAACACGCAGATTGCTGTTTTTGCTTTGTGCTGTTGTAACAAAAGGTTGTGGAAGCATTGCAATTGCATTTTCGGAAGCATTTAGAGCAGCTACACATTCAGAATGTTCGCTTTTCCATTCAATGGTTACATCTTTTGCAGGGTCAATACCGTTTTGCTCCAGAATATAGTTTAGCGCATATTCAGGAGTAGCACCTTTACCGCTGGCATAGATGGTTTTTCCGCGTAAATCTTCAGCGGAATGGATGGTATCACCGGATTCTACCATATAAAGAACACCAAGTGTATTAATTGCCAATACCTTTACGCCGCCTTCTGTATTATTGTACAAAACAGAAGCTACGTTGGCAGGAACAGCGGCAATATCAATTTCACCTTGTACAATTTTTGGAGTTACTTCGTCAATGGAAGCAGCAATAGAAAAATTGTAATTGTTATCTGTAATTGTTTCTTCTTCGCAGTCGTTCATAAATTTAACCATACCCATTGCAGTTGGACCTTTGAGTGCAGTTACATTCATATCAACCGGAGTGGAAGTTTGTGTTTGGCTGGCAGTGGATGAATTACTGCCGGATTCTGTTGAGCCACCGGAAGAACAGCCGGTCAATACAACTGCAACCAGAACGCTCAATCCCAGTGCGAATGATAGTAATTTTTTCATATTCATACCCTCTCTTTTTTTGAATGTATTACAAGTCGGATTTAAGAATATATAGTGTGTTCCAATCCAACCTGATTGATGATTTTAATTGTTGTGGAATTGACTTCAATCAGTTTTGCTTTTTGAAGTTCGGACAGCTCCCTAAAAAGGGCTGCGCGGCTAATACCAATGCGGCTTGCCAGTACTTCCCTGGAGCAATTTGGTATAATACAATTTTCTGCGTCCTGATTTGAAATTAGGTATTCTGCCAATTTACTGCGGCAGCTTTGTGTAGAGATTAATTCGATACGTTTAATCAAAAATTGTATTTTTTTATTGCAAACCAAAGCATATTTCATTGCCAATGAAGCATCTTGTTCCATAGCTGTTACAATGATATTTTTTGGTATGAAGTATACAACAGCATTGGTACGGCTGCGAATGACAGTCTCCATTTGTGTGCAATCGAACAAATTGCAAATTCCAAAACAATTTCCTTTGTGCAGAGAATTCAGCATAGTATCGCGTCCGTCAAGAGCAACAGAGTAAATGTCCAGTATACCTGAGGCAATCAGACCAATAAAGCCCTTGCCGTTGCTGTTATCGCTTAAATATGCCCCTGCATTGTAAGCTTTTCGAATGACAGATGAAGAGTCAAACGAACAGCCATTTAAAAAATCAGAAGATGCAATTGCTTCCAGAAATTCTTTATTTGGCATAGTTCATCTCCCTTCGACACCAAGGTTAGACAACGCTAACTACAAAAATATTGTACCTACCTTTGCTAACAATGTCAATATAAAAAGCTTATAAAGGGAGTCTCACATGATACTGACAGTTAGCAAAATACTTGGTAAGCTTTTGCTAACTTGTAACATTTGGAGTTGAGAGATTTGCTGAAAAAAGTTGTGCTGATTTCAGGAGGGGCTGCAGTTGGAAAAACTGCTGTATTAAAGAATATCATACCGTTGCTTCAAAGTAAAGATTTGGCATTATCTGTGTGCAAAATTGACTGTGTCGCTACAAGAGACGGTTCGGTTTATCAAAATATGGGTATTCCTCATGTGGTAGGTATTAGCGGTGATATCTGTCCCGACCACTTTCTGGTTTCAAATCTTCCGGAGCTGTATCACTGGGCAGATGAGAAACAGAGTGATGTTTTACTGATTGAAACAGCAGGTCTTTGTCACAGATGTTCTCCCGCTACGGAACAGATGGCAGCGGGCTGTGTACTGGACTGCACTTCCAGCTGTCATGCACCGGCGCAGCTTGGGCCAATGCTGACTTATGCTGATTTTGTGGTACTTACCAAAATTGACATGGTGTCCCAAGCGGAACGGGAAATTATTTTGTGGAAAATTAAAGAGCTGAATCCTACAGCCAAATTATTTACTGTGGATGGATTGACAGGTTATGGAGCAGAGGGGTTGGCAGATTGGTTAAGCCGTTTTTCCAAAGAAACTAATTTTGATGACGATGTATTACGCCACAGTATGCCAAGCGGTGTTTGCTCGTATTGTGTCGGAGAAAAAAGGGTAGGAAGCGCGTATCAGCAAGGTGTAGTGGGAAAGATTGAGTTTTAAGGCAGGTGAGCATCATGTATAAATTAACCATTTATGGGGGAAACGATAAATATGGAAATCCGGAAGGAATTCAGCGTTTAGATTTGTTTCGAGGTGAATTATATACCATTGTGGGCAATACAGGTTCCGGAAAAAGCAGATTGATTAAAGATATTGAGCAACTTGCAAATCATGATACCATTACGCAAAGAAGTGTGTTCATTGATGATACAAATTTTTCATGGGAGGAGCGCCAGCAACGGTCATTGCATTTTGTTGCGCATTTAGGACAGAATATGCGCTTCATGTTGGATACAACCGTAGAGGATTTTTTAAATTTACACGCATGTTGCAGAGCAAAGCAAATCAATTCCGATGAAATTATCTGTCACGCAAATCAAATTACGCCGGAAGCAATTATGCCGAATCAAAGTTTAAATTTATTGAGTGGCGGTCAAACAAGAGCGTTAATGATAGCGGATATTGCATTCATTTGCGACAGTCCTATTGTACTAATTGATGAAATAGAAAATGCGGGCATTGATAAAGAAAAAGCATTTGCGTTACTATTGTCCAAAGAAAAATTAGTCATGATTGTCACCCATGACCCTCATACTGCATTCATGGCAAAACAGCGTATTGTCATGGAAGCGGGAGCAATCAAACAAGTGATACAGAGAAGCAGAACAGAAGAAGAAACGTTTCATCAATTAAGCAAAGAATATAGAAAACAAAAAAATTTGCAGGATGCCATTAGAAATGGAGCGTGTTTTTAAATGAAGAAGGTATTGTTGTATTGGAACCATATCTGTATATTACATAATTATGAAAAAATGTTTTTAGAAGAAGTAAAGCAAGCATTACTCCCATATGATATTGAATTAAATGTTACTTATTTTGGCATGGGATATCCGGAACATATGTCTGAGTATCTTTATAAAAAAGATGCGGTACTGCCTGATATCATTGTGTCTGCTGACTTGGAAGTATTTGAGGATGCTCGTATTTTTTCTAAATTGGAGCCGGATTTATATCCATGTCATGATTGGATTTCTTTCAAAGACAGTACAGCACTTGAATTGGTAGAGCGCAGTCCGTACTTATTACCTTTTATATCCATTCCGCTGGTGTATTTTACGACCAATCCTGATGATTGTAAAAACAAAAAAATGGATGAAATTCATTCGTTGGCCTTTGGAGGCATCAACAATTCCGCAGGAAAAACCGTTACAAAAGCCATTTGGAATCGTTACGGAAAAGAAGCTGCCGAACATGTTTTGCGTAACAGCATCGTAGAGGATATGCCAATCGGTGCATTTCGTCAGGTAAAAACAGGGAAGGCACAAACTGCCTTGGTACCGTCTATTTATGCCCTCAGAGCCGATAATACAGAAACATTCATGCAGATACCGCAGGAAGGACCTTTATTGATACCCTCCTACCTTTGCGTGCGCAACTCGATTGAGAAAGAGGTAGCGGTAACAGTAGTCAATCATATGATTTGTCAAAAGCTGTGCGAGTTCTATGCTACAAAAGGGGATTTAATTGTATATCCCGATTTTGATGTACCGCCCAGTCAACATGAAAGCGAAATTTATTTCGCAGTAGAATCCCGTTGGTTGGAGCAGTTGTCTCCACAAGAATTTTATGATTTGTACGGAACCTGTCTTCCCAAAGCGAATATTCCTAATGAAAAAGGATGTCAGATTTGAATCTGACATCCTTTTTTTAAATAGAGCGTTCTTTTCCCATATAAATAACGCACATAATGCCGTCACCCGTATGGCTTCCTATAATTGGACCTACAAACTGGATTTTAATATCTTTTACATTTGGTATTTGTTTTTTGATGAGGTCTGCTACATATTCTGCATCTGCCATGGCATCTCCGTGCATAATATAAACGGTTTGTTCTTCCGGATTTATAATTGTTTCCGCCATTCTGTTTACAATGCAGTCTAACGATTGTTTACGACCGCGGATTTTTTCCGTTGGAATCAATTCGCCGTTTTCATTTACTTGCAATACAGGTTTAATTCCAAGCATGCCGCCGAATAAGGCTGCTGCCGCAGAAATTCTTCCGCCGCGTTTTAAATGATTTAAATCATTTACCGTAAACCACAAACGAACATACTTACGGTTTTCTTCTGCCCACTGAGCCGCTTCTTTCACAGAAGCACCGTTTTTCAACATTTCCAATGCATGGATTACAAGCAGGCCTTCTCCCATACTTGGAGAACGGGAATCGACTGTATAAATTTGGCGTTGAGGATATTTTTCACGCAGTTCTTCCACTGCTGTTACAGAACGTTCATAGGTTGCACTCAAGGCAGAAGAAAAACAAATATACAGCAAATCGGTTTCTTCTTTTAGATGAGGTTCAAATATTTCTACAAAACGAGCTGACGTAATCTGAGTGGTAGTAGGCATACTGCCGTTTCTCATAGCTGCGTAGAATTGCTCATTGGTCATTTCACGGCCGTCAGGGTAGTTTAAATATGTTTTATCTTCCATTAAAAATTCCATAGGAATTACTTCAATGCCAAGTTGTTCAATTTGCTCAGGAGTAAAATCGGCGGTAGAATCTGTAATTACAAGATACTTGCTCATTCGGATGCTCCATTCATAATAATTTTTCATATAATTTGATATGGCTTTATTATATATGATTTCAAATTATATGTCCATATAGGAACGAAAATGAAAAAAGACCTTTGGTCATACCAAAGATCTTTTGCTGTAAAAACAAGGCCCGCCCGGCCGTAATGTGCTAAGAGTAACCTGCTACTCAAGAGCAGGTGGGTGCCCTCCCACTGAGTTCGTACTCCCTTCTTCCGAAAAAACGGGAGGTCTGCAGTCCGTCAGCGGAGAACGGGCTCCCTAAAATAAAGGTGTAGGGTTACTTATGCAACGGTCCACGCACCGGGCAGGATTTTTATTTTCTGGAGTTATTATATCACGTTTTTTTTCATTTATAATTCTTTTTTGAAAAAACAGTTATGAATTTTTACCTAAAAAAGCTTATTCCTCGTCTGCAGATTCGTACAGCTCGTCAAAATGACTTTCAAAAATTTCTGCAAGCTTATCGAGTAGTTCTTCGTCTTCCACTTCAGCCAATCGTTCTTCGCCATCTTCTTCAATTGCTTCAAAGATGTAGTAAGTACCTTCTGATTCAATGGAAGCAGCCGGATCTTCAAATGTTGGAAGCAATGCATAAAAACAGCCGTCATCGTTTTCAATTACATCAAGAATTTCAAACTCATGTTCTTTGCCTTCATCATCTATTAGGGTAATTAGGTCTACTTCAAATTCCTCGTTATTTGTATTACTCATAATTCTCCTCCTAAACTGTTTGATTCTATTTTACCGTTCAGCCAACGTGAAGTCAACCAAAATTATAATTATTGAAATTATGACTAAATCTATAATTAAAATATAGTTAGAATGAATAGATTTTACTTTTCTGTTTCATTCTGCACCATTTTCGTGTATAATAGTACAAATGAAAGAAAAGGAATGATTCAATGGCTACAGAGATATATGATGTAATTATTATCGGCGGCGGACCGGCCGGATATACAGCCGCAATTTATTGTGGGCGTGCAGCAATGAAAACATTACTTTTAGAAAAATATATGCCGGGAGGTCAAATGGGTATTACAGCTCATATTGATAATTATCCGGGCTTTCCTGAAGGAATTGACGGTTTTACACTGGCAATGGATATGGAAAAACAAGCAGAACGTTTTCAAATAGAGCACAAAACAGAAGAAGTAAGTTCTGTTCAATTAGACCAAAAGATAAAAGAAGTGGTTGTTTCCAATGGTACTGTATATAGCGCCAAATCCGTTATTATCGCCTCCGGTGCATCAGCAAGAGAGTTAGGCTTACCTGAGGAACGTGAATTAAGAGGAAAAGGAGTTTCTTACTGTGCCACTTGTGACGGTGCATTTTTCCGAAATAAGACGGTTGCAGTCATTGGCGGGGGAGATACGGCGGCAGCTGACGCTGTATTTTTATCAAAATTATGCAAACAAGTATATGTGGTACACAGAAGAGATACGCTCAGAGCTGCAGCAGTTTATTATGATGTGTTAAAGCAGACAGAAAATGTAACTTTTGTATGGGACAGTACAGTAGAAGAAATTCTGCACGATAACACAGTCACCGGAATTCGAATTAAAAATAAACACACGGGTCAATTACAGACCATAGATTGTCAAGGCGTATTTGTAGCCATAGGCAATGTTCCAAACACCAAACTATATGAAAAGCAAATTGAACTGGATGGAAACGGTTATGTAATTGCGGAGGAAAATACCAAAACTTCTCAATTGGGTGTATTTGTGGCAGGTGATATCAGAACCAAACCGTTACGGCAAGTAGTAACAGCAGTAGCAGACGGTGCTGTAGCCGCATATATGGCAGAAGAATATATCCAATTACAAACAGCAGAAACGGAATAATAAAAATAGCTTTGGTTGAATATGGAAACCAAAGCTATTTTATTTTTTACAATTTTAAAATAGAGATGACCGTTTTTCTTGACAAAAGAAAGACAGTTTGATATTATAACAGTGTTATATAACGCTGTTATATGGAGGCGATTGGTTGACTGCAGAAGAAACAAATACATTGTCTAGTATTTTAAATGCAGGGAAAAAAGAGTTTTTGGCAAAAGGATTTCGTTCTGCATCTTTACGCAGTATTGTAAAAGAAGCGGGCGTAACAACAGGTGCTTTTTACGGTTATTATAAAAGCAAAGAGGATTTATTCCGCGCATTGGTAGGTGAACCGGCGCAAACATTTTTGTCTGTTTATCACCATGCGCAAGACTCCTTTGCTGAACTTCCGCCGTCAGAACAACCGGAGCATATGGGAAAAGTATCCGGCCAATGTATGGACTGGATGGTCACATACATTTACGAGCATTTTGATGCTTTTAAATTGCTGATATGCTCAGCAGACGGCACAGAGTATGAGAATTTTATTCATACGTTGGTAGAAGTAGAAGTAAAAGCAACTCATCAGTTCATCGCAGTTTTAAAAAGCTTAGGGTATCATGTTAAAAAAATCGACAGCCAATTAGAACATATGCTGATTAGCGGTATGTTTTCCGGATTTTTTGAAATTGTCGTTCATGATATGCCGCAAGAACAAGCCGCAGAATATATTAAAGAACTGCGTGAATTTTATACGGCCGGCTGGACAAAGATTATGGGGCTTTCATGAGAGGGCTCTATCATTTTTATCCTTGAGTTAGCTATAGCTAACTTAGATTTATATTCTGATTGATTCTATCGTAACAGCAACCATACAACATATAAGGAGGAATAAAACGTGAAAAAAGAGTCTAATCTGAAAAGACTTTTGGGATATGCAGGAAATCATAAGTACCTTACTTATGCATCATGGGCGCTTTCTGCAATAGGAGCGTTATTAGCGTTGGTTCCATTTTGGTATATATGGAACATTATCCGTGAGGTATTGGAAGTAATGCCCCATTTTGAAGAGGCAACTATGCTCACTTATAACGGCTGGATGGCAGTATTATTTTCTGTATTGTCTATTTTGGTATATATAGGTGGACTGATGTGTTCGCACTTGGCTGCGTTTCGTATTGCTTCCAATATCCGTATAGATGCAATGCATCATATTGTAAAATTGCCCCTTGGATTTGCCGAAACATTCGGAAGCGGCAAGCTGCGTAAAATTGTGAATGAATCCAGTGCAGCTACTGAAACATATTTAGCGCATCAACTTCCCGATAAAGCGGGAGCAATTGCAACGCCAATCGGTTTGCTGGCACTACTGTTCCTGTTTGATTGGCGCTTGGGTCTGTTAAGCCTTGCGCCTGTAGTGCTGGGATTTTTAATTATGATAAATATGACAGGCGCCAAAATGAAAAAGAAAATGGAAGAATATCAAAATGCTTTAGAGGACATGTCCAATGAAGCAGTGGAATATGTACGCGGTATTCCCGTTGTGAAAACATTCGGTCAAACCGTATTTTCTTTCAAACGCTTTAAGGGTTCCATAGACCGTTACGGAAAATGGGTCATTGCTTATACAAAAGAGTTGCGAGGTCCGATGATGGCCTATACCGCAGCGATTAACAGTACGTTTGTATTTTTAATTGCCGCAGCGCTTATTTTCACGCAAAATAATATTACCAATGAATTTATTTTAAATTTAATGTTTTATATCATTATAACGCCAATTATTTCTATCACGCTGACAAAAATTATGTATCAAAGTGAAAATGCCATGATTGTGGAAGACGCATTAAAACGCATTGACAGTATTTTTCATGCAAAACCACTGGACCATACCAAAATATCAGAACATCCCAAAGACAGTTCTGTAGAATTAAAACAGGTAAGCTACAGCTATGACGGGGAGAAAAATGCGCTGACAGATGTATCGCTGCGCATTGATGCAGGGCAGACCGTTGCTTTTGTGGGTCCTTCCGGGGGAGGAAAATCTACCCTTGCAAATATCATTGCAAGATTTTTTGATCCTCAAACTGGAAATGTTCTGATAGGTGGAGTGAATGTAAAAAACATAAAAAAAGAAGAATTGATGGATACGGTATCTTTTGTATTTCAAAACAGCAAGTTAATGAAAGCATCTATTCTGGACAATGTCCGCCTGAGTAATCCGAATGCTTCCAGAGAAGAAGTAATGGAGGCCTTAAAATCAGCACAATGTATGGATATCATTGAAAAAATGCCGGATGGTGTAGATACAGTGATTGGAGCCAAAGGAGTTTATTTGTCCGGAGGTGAGCAGCAGAGAATTGCAATTGCTCGTGTTATGCTGAAAAATTCTCCAATCATTATTTTGGATGAGGCAACTGCTTTTGCTGACCCGGACAATGAAAGCAGGGTCCAAAAGGCATTTTCCATGTTATCCAAAGAAAAAACTGTGATTATGATAGCACATCGTTTGTCTACTGTGGTTGGAGCGGATAACATTTTTGTTCTGCAAAACGGTCAGGTGGTTGAACAAGGAACTTGCCGGGAACTTGTGGAACAGAACGGTTTGTTTTCGCAAATGTGGCATGATTATCAAACTTCCGTCAAGTGGAAAGTAGCGAAGGAGGGTTAACAGATGATTACACGTATTCAGAAAAAATTTGCACTTTCCAGACAAGGTGCTGTAGATTTGATAAAGGGCTGTATTGCCTGTATGCTGCAAAATTTATCTCTTATGCTCCCGGTAGGTCTGCTGTATTGGCTTGTAAGTGATTTATTAAATCAAACTGTAATAGATACAGGAAAAGTTATCTTTTACTCTGTTGGTTGTGCAGTGGCAATCGCTCTGATTGTGTTAACCACTTGGTTCCAATATAATGCCACCTATTTTGCAACCTATACGGAAAGCGGAAAAAGAAGAATCTCACTGGCAGAGCAGTTACGTAAAATTCCACTCTCCTTTTTTGGGAAAAAAGATCTTGCCGACTTAACCAGCACGATTATGGCTGATTGTACTTTTTTGGAACAAAGTTTTTCCCACTTCATCCCGGAGTTAGTCGGTTCCATGATTTCTACCGTGTTAATTGCCATTGGCTTATTTGTATATGATTGGCGTATGGCTTGTGCGGCATTGTGGGTATTGCCGGTATCTTTTGCAATTGTATTTTTCTCTGCCAAAGTACAGGAAAAATTAAATAACAGACAAATGGAAGCAAAGATGGCTTGTGCGGACGGTATCCAGGAATGTATTGAAACAGTACGCGATTTGAAGGCCAATAACGCAGAAGAAGCTTATTTAAAGGGATTGGACAAAAAAATTAAAGCTGTAGAAAAACGTGCAATTATTTCAGAATTGGGTACTGCGGTATTTGTGGTTTCTGCAACTTTGATTTTAAAATTGGGTATTGTAACGGTTGCTTTGGTAGGCGCTATGTTGCTGATGAACGGTACATTGGATGTTTTGACATTCTTCTTATTTCTGCTTGTAGTGGCGCGTTTGTATGACCCTTTGCAAACAGTATTACAAAATTTAGCAGCAGTCATCAGCACCCGTACCAATATTCGCAGAATGAAAGAGATTTTAGACCACCCAATCCAAACAGGTTCCGATACACTTACCAATCAGGGATATGATATTGTATTTGACCATGTAGGATTTTCTTACAACACAGGAGAACGCGTTTTGGAGGATGTTTCTTTTACTGCAAAGCAAGGAGAAGTTACAGCATTGGTCGGCCCGTCCGGAAGCGGTAAAACAACTGTATCCAGATTGGCATCTCGCTTTTGGGATATTCAACAAGGAAAGATTACGGTAGGCGGAATGGACATTTCGCAAATTGAACCTGAAACGTTATTATCTCTATATTCAATTGTGTTTCAGGATGTGACATTATTTAACAACAGTATTATGGAAAATATCCGTGTGGGAAGAAAAGACGCAACCGATGAAGAAGTATTGGCAGCAGCAAAACTGGCAAATTGTGAGGAATTTGCACGTAAATTACCGGAGGGTTGGAATACCATTATCGGTGAAAATGGGTGCAGCCTTTCAGGCGGTGAACGTCAAAGAATTTCCATTGCCCGTGCATTTTTGAAGAATGCGCCTATTATTTTGTTAGACGAAGCTACCGCATCTCTTGATGTAGAAAATGAAACGGTCATTCAAACCGCATTGTCACGATTAATTCAGAACAAAACAGTATTGGTGATTGCTCACCGTATGCGAACAGTGGCATCTGCAGACAAAATTGTTGTATTGGAAAAAGGAAAAGTGGCGCAAGAAGGTAATTCTGCCGAATTGATGAATTCAAATGGTATTTATCACCATATGGTCACTTTGCAGACAGAAAGTCAGAACTGGACTTTAGAATAAATAAAGCTTATGAAAGTGATAAAAATATTCCTGTTATGTATGACGCATTGTTTGAGCAGTATCAGTATAAAATCAAACATAAGAGGCAATCGTGTATTCCTTGGAAAACTAACAATTTTGGTTTATTGAGAAATTGCGGTCAACAAGGAATTGATTATTGTGGTATAGTCGTGTTAAATAAAAGCAGTTTTTCACTGAGTATAACAATTGAAAGAGGAGAATAAAGCGATGTGTATCACAGAAGATGTAAAAAACAGTTATAAATTTCCGTTCGGAACCGAAGGAAGAGAAATGCTTGCAGGTATGAATGAGCACCATGCCCCTGTAACCACTTGGACATTAGAACTAATGGAACCTCAATCGGAAGATACTATTTTGGATATTGGATGCGGAGGAGGACGCGCATTGAAACGAGTATCTTCTTTGGTAGAAAAAGGAAAACTGTACGGTGCAGATTATTCAGAAACTTCCGTACAGTGTACGATAGAAGAAAATGCTACCGATGTGGCAAGTGGCAAATTAACGGTGGTACAGGCAAGCGTATCGGAACTTCCCTTTGAAACGGATATGTTTGATAAGGTGTATTCGATAGAAAGCTACTTTTTTTGGCCGAACTTGGAAAACGATATCAAAGAAATTCTGAGAGTTTTGAAACCCGGAGGGAAAGTGTTCATTGCATCAAACGTACAAACAGAAGCTCTCTCTGAAGAACAACAATCAGAAATAGAAATGCTTCATATGCATATCGTTTCATCTGAAGCATTTAAGAAGCTGATGAAAGATGCAGGCTATTGTAATGTGAAAGTTTATGAACAAGATGCCGGACGGCAAGTGTGTGCAGTGGGAATGAAACCTATGTAGAAATATTAAAATGAAAAAAGAGCCTTTGATATAATCAAAGGCTCTTTTTTGTAATGAAATGCTGTGAATGTATCAAATACCGGATACATGTTTGGTCATTTGTTCCAGCAATTTTTTTTGGTCGCAAAGTGCATGAAGAATTTTATTTGAAGCCAAATAATAGTCAAATAACATCTGTTTATCTCCCCTTTGAATCGCCAGAAAACATTTATCAACCAAACCATAACTGAGAAGATCTGCAATACAGCGCACATTTTCCGCTGCATATCCATTTTGCAGAAGAATTTCGGAGAAGATTTCATTTGTCATATTTCTCCAGTGGACTAAAAAGAGTGGGTCCATGTTTTCAATGAGTAAGCAGCGAATCACGTGGCTGTTTTGCATGAAGAACGTTGAAAAATAGTTTGCCATGGTAAGAGGAGAGAGTTCTGCAAAAGTTAGAATCTTTTGTCGCTGAATGTCATTAAAATGATGCATGGAAGAAATATATAACTGGTCTAATTGTGTAGAAATGGAACACATCAAATCATGAGTAATTGCATGCCATACTTTGGTCATGTTTTGAAAATATTTATAAAATGTGCTGCGTGCAATATTTACTTTTTGAATTACCATGCTTACGGTAATGTTAGTACATGGTACGGTTCGACTCAGTGCAAGAGTCGCTTCCTTGATTTGCAACACAGTAGAAGTTGTCGTCATGTTTGTAACCTCCCTGTTTTACGAACTGAACTTATGATAACGCTCTTTTATGGAAGGCACAAGTTATTTTTTTACTAATGAGAAACATTAATCATTAACAAACAATTAGATATTTGATATCTAAATCGTCTCAAATGCAGCGTGGACAAATAGGCGAGAATGTAGCCTATAAAAAATAATTTTTTTCATATACTGATTGCTTTTTCTCAATAATTGGTTGAAGAATATTCAAAATTTCATTTTAATGATATCGGAAGCTTTCAAAATCAGTAGCAAAGGGGGACTGTATTTGAATCAAAATAGAAAGACAGACATTGCGTGGAAAATTGTTCGAAGATGCATTGGTTTTATACTCATTATGTTTCTGCTTTCTATTGTCGTCTTTTACTTTGCGCGGTTAGCACCGGGAGATCCTCTGGAATCCTTTTATGGTGACAGGGTTGAAACAATGACTCCGGCAGAATTAGAAGCTGCTCGCGCACGTCTGGGGTTGGATGGTCCTATTTGGATGCAATATATTCATTGGCTAAGTGGAGTATTTCAAGGAGATTTTGGTATTTCTCTAAAATATAAAATGCCGGCTATGCAAGTGATAGCGCCGCTGATTGGCAATACATTAATTTTGGGCTTAACCGGCTATATTCTGGTATTTACGCTTGCAATTTTGCTGGCAATGGTTTGTGCGAGGTTTGAAGATAGTTGGCTGGATAAAATCATTTGTAAAGTAGGTACTGTCAGTTATTATATTCCTCCGTTTTGGCTCGGAGTTGTACTGATTATGATTTTCAGTGTAAATCTGCACTGGCTGCCCAGCAGCGGCGCCTATGATAACGGTATGGCGGGCGATATTGGAAATAGAATTTCTCATATGATTTTACCTCTGATAGTTATGATTACAAGTCATCTATGGTATTACACCTATCTGATTCGCAATAAATTGCTGGATGAGGTACGGAAGGATTATGTTCTGTTAGCCAAATCTAATGGTTTGGGAAAAGAGCGTATTTTATGGGGACATTGTTTGCGAAATATAGCGCCCACAATTGTAAGTGTAATGGCAATTTCCATTCCTCATGTACTCAGTGGAACGTATATTGCTGAATCTGTATTTAATTATGCGGGTATTGGCGCTCTGGGTGTGGAGAGTGCAAAGTATCATGACTATAACCTCTTGATGCTGGTTGTTTTGATTACGGGAGTTTTGGTTATAGCCAGCAGTTTAATTGCGCAATCTATCAATGAGGTGATTGATCCAAGAATGAAAGTAACGGGGGTGTCTATATGGAAGCGAAAACGAAAAATACGAAGTTAAACGATGATGATTTGTTTACCATTGTGGGAGCAGATTATCAAATACACACTCCTGTATTGAAAAAACCAAATTTATGGTATCGACTGAAAGGCAAGCCCATTGCTTCTATTATCATTCTGGTTCTAATCATTGGAGGGTGCATTTTTGCAGAACTGATTATGAATCATGATGCATCAGAATTTTATCTGGAGCATTTAAATGAAGCTCCGAACAGTGAGTTTTTCTTTGGTACAGATTCTATGGGTCGTGATATATTTTCACTCATTTGGTATGGAGGCAGAGCGTCTATCATCATCGGTCTGCTCAGTGCAGCAATTATTACGGTAATTGGTATTGTATACGGATGTATCAGTGGTGTGTCAGGCTCCTTTTTGGATTCTGTGATGATGCGGATAACAGAAGTAGCAGGAAGTATACCATCTATTTTATTGATTTTATTAATTACCGGCTTTTTTAGCAGCAATAACGTTTTAACGTTGTCTTTGGTTATTGGAATTACCAGCTGGTTTAACTTGGCCAGAATTGTTCGCAGTGAGGTACGACAAATTCGTAATCAGGAATATGTACTGGCCTCTCGATGTATGGGTGCCCGTTTTGGCCATATTATGCTACGGCACCTGATTCCCAACTTTGTTTCTGCCGTTATGTTTGTTATCATTTCTGGTATCAGTACCAGTATGACAACTGAGTCCACCTTGAGCTTTTTGGGACTTGGTTTGCCGGTAGAGGTGGTATCTTGGGGCAGCATGCTCTCTTTGGCAAATCGTGCATTATTGCTGAATACTTGGTGGGTGATTATGATTCCGGGGCTATTTCTGGTTATTACTTTGCTCTGTATTACGAATATTGGTCATTACTTCCGTAAAGAAGTAAATCGCCGTCCAAGCAATCTGTAAAACGAAATTATTTTGAATTTTTATGGGGGTTATTATGAAAAAGAACACAAAAATGAAATCTTTTCTGTCCATTGCGGCAGTTTCTGCATTCATGCTTGTCACCTTGGCGGGCTGTGGAGATGGAAACGGTTCTACAGGAACAGGAGATGCTGTTCAGGCAGGTGTCACATCAACGTCAAATACAGGTACATCTAAAAATACTTTGGTATTTGCAGGTGAGGGACAGAGTGTGCTCAATCCATTGCTGAACAACACGGATGATATTCAGTCAATTATTTTTTCCGGTTTGATGAAATATGATGGAAACAATAAACCGGTTACAGATTTGGCAGAAAGTTATGAATATGATGAGAATACCAAAACATATACCTTTCATTTGAGGGACGGTGTAAAATGGCATGATGGAGAAGACTTTACGGCTGATGATGTAGTGTTTACATACAAAGCGCTGACAGAAGATGAGAGCCTTTCTTCCGGCATTACCAGCAACTATGAAGATATTAAAAGTATTACTGCGCCGGATAAAAATACAGTGGTAATTCAAATGGAACAAGACAATGCTGCAATGTTGGACTACTTTACGATTGGAATTATTCCGAAACATTTATTGGAAGGAAAAGACCTGAATACGGATTCTTTTAATCAAAATCCTGTTGGAACCGGTCGCTACAAACTGGTATCTTGGGATACAGCTGCAAACCAAATTACACTTATAAAAAATGACGATTATTACGGAAAAGTACCGAATATCGAAAATATTATCTTTAAAAATGTTACCGATGAAAATACAAAAGCTACCATGATGCAGGCAGGAGAAGCAGACCTTGTCTGGCTGAATGCATCTTATGCGTCTACATTTAAAAACAATCCATCTTATAACGTTACAGAACATCCATCTGCAGATTGGCGCGGTATTTCCTTAAACTTTAAGAAAGATTTCTGGTCAAAAAATAAGGACAGCGCCGCAGTATTAAATTATGCTTTAGATAAAAATGCAATTCTAAATGCCGTAGTAGAAGGTGAAGGCGAGGCGGCTTACAGCCCGATTCAAACAAACAGTATGGGTGGCAACACAAACGCCGATATTTACAGCTATGATCTCAACAAATTTGCGCAAGAAATGGAAAAATTGGGCTGGACAAAGGGCAGCGATGGTATTTATGAGCGCAACGGCCAAAAATTCCGGTTTAACCTAATGGTTCCGGAATCTGAAGTAGAGCGTGTGGACATTGCCAAACTTGCAGCAAAACAACTGCAAAGTGCAGGAGTTGATATGAAACTGGAAGTGGTCAGTGGCTGGAATTATACCGATTATGACGCTTTTCTAGCAGGACAGGCTTATCCATATGACGCAGATGCTTTGTATGCGGCATTGACTACAAATGGCAGCGGTAATTCTTTGGGCTATTCAAACCAAAAAGTAGATGAGCTTTTGGAATCAGCCAGACATGAAACAGATGCCAATCGGAGAAAAGAGCTGTATGGAGAATTTGAAGAAGCATTTTCACAGGAACCGGGTTCTGTTTTAATTTGCTATTTAGATGCGTTTTACGTCAGTGATGCTGGTATCAAGGGAATTGATACGAACAGATTGTTAGATCACCATGCAAGAGGCATTCTGTGGAACGTGGAAGAATGGACACTAGAATAACTATTTCTGAAAAGGGGCACAGAAATGCAACCTGTTTTACAACTTACGAATGTATCGGTCAGCTTTGAAACACCGTATGGAGAAGTAGAAGCCGTGCGGGATGTCTCCTGGAGTTTAAATCCGGGAGAGGTGTTGGCGATAGTGGGAGAATCCGGCTGTGGCAAAACAGTAATGGTTCAATCTATTATGAAGTTGCTTCCAAAGAATTCTAAATTAAAGCAAGGGGAAATTGTTGTAGACGGACAAGATATTACGCATTACAAAGAACGGAAAATGCGAAAATTGAGGGCCAATGCCTTTTCTATGGTATTTCAGGATCCTATGTCTTCCTTAAATCCAACGATTCCTATTGGCAAACAGATGGTGGAGGCCATCAAAAAACATCATAAAATCAGCACAGACGAGGCAAAAAAGCGTGCAAAAAAATTGATGCGTATGGTGGAGATTGATGATGTGGAAGAACGTTTTCATTTGCAGCCTCATTTTTTTTCAGGAGGTATGCGGCAGCGGTGCGTTTTAGCTATGGCATTGGCGTCCGAACCAAAAGTGATTTTTGCCGATGAGCCTACCACTGCGCTTGATGTAACGGTGCAAGCTAAAATTTTAAAGCTGATTCGTGAGTTAAAAGAAAAAACAGGTGTATCCTTTGTGTTTATTTCCCATGATTTAGGTGTGGTAGCCGGTGTTGCGGATCGTGTTGCGATTATGTATGCAGGTAAAATTGTAGAGATTGGTACAGCAGAAGAAATTTTTTATACGCCTCGCCATCCTTATACATGGGGATTATTATCTGCGTTACCTGCTTTTGCAGATAAAGGTCAAACACTGCAAAGCATTCCGGGTACGCCTCCAACTATGATTGATTTGCCGAAAGGCGATGCTTTTGCAGTTAGAAATAAATATGCCATGAAAATTGACTATGAAAAAATGCCTCCTATGTTTCAAATTTCACCAACTCATTATGCGGCAACTTGGCTTTTGGATTCACGTGCTCCTATTGTACATCCTCCAAGAGAGGTGCTCCGTTATACATCTGAAATTGGGGAAGAGGGGTATTAGAAAATGGCAGAAACAATTGTAGAGGTACGTAATTTAAAGCAACATTTTCGTATTAATTCTCACTTTACGGTTAAGGCTGTGGATGGCATCTCTTTTTCCATACATAAAAATGAAATTTTTGCTTTGGTAGGAGAAAGCGGGTCCGGAAAATCCACGGTAGCGCGTTCTTTGATTGGGGCATATCCGCCAACGGATGGAGAAATTTATTTTTATGGAAAAGATATTACCGACAGAGCAAATCGACGTAAACATTCAGAGCTGCTGCACCGCAATATGCAAATTATATTTCAGGACTCCTCTGCCGCATTGAATCAACGGATGACGGTAGAGAAGATTATAAAGGAACCATTGACAGTCAACCACATTTATAAGGACAAAAAACAGCTTGAGTCTCGTGTAGATGAATTGTTGGAACAAGTAGGTCTGAATGCAACGTATCGAAAAAAATATCCTCCGGAAATTTCCGGAGGACAGCGACAGCGCGTTGCGATTGCAAGATGTATTGCGCTTCAGCCTGATTTTGTCATTGCTGATGAGCCAATTGCTTCTTTGGACGTTTCCATTCAGGCGCAAATTATCAATTTGTTTAAACATTTACAAACAAAACACCAATTCTCTTTTTTATTTATTGCCCATGACCTTGCAATTGTACGATATATCAGTGATAAAATTGGAGTGCTCTATCATGGAAAATTGGTGGAGGTTGCTCCTACGGAAGAGCTGTTTGAGAATCCGATTCATCCTTATACAAAATCATTGTTGTCAGCAGTTCCTACACCGGATCCAAGGAAGGAAAAAAATAAAGTATTGGTTCCGTTCGATGGGACTTCCTTTACAGGTCAAGGAGAAATGAAGGAAATTTCGCCCGAACACTTTGTGCTGGTATAGATATAAAAGAGATATATAACAATTACAGATATCTATCTTATTTTTTCATATGATAAATAAAAGCAACTGCCGAACATAAGCTTGTTTCAGGCAGTTGCTTTTGGTTTATCCGTCATATTTGTTCTTTTCATATAAGACTGTATATACCATATATAATTGATGATATGATTGCGCTGTTATAAAATAAACATTTTTCGGCTATAAAAACAGCACAGTAGTTTAAACTACTGTGCTGTAAAGTTCATTTGTTATGATATGTTTCAGACAATCATTATTGCATTACATGAGTTTTAATATACATACGCCATTCTTTACATGCAGCAGCGGTCAGATGAATACCGTCAGGTGTTTTATCAGCGGGTAGAGCGCCGGTATCATCTTTAAATGCTTCGGCAGCGTTTAAGTAAGGAATCCCTTTTTCTGCAGACATGTTAATAATCATATTGTTTAAATTCTCTATTTTTGTGTTGTTATACACTTCGTCTGTTTCAGAACGTTCTGCAGAAACAGGAAGAACGGATTGTACACAAATTTTTGCATTTGGCTGAAGAGCTTTTATGTCATCAATCAGTTGAGCGTATTGTTCAATGAACATATCCGGATATACCCATCCTAACTCGTTTGCCCCGAACAAAAGATAAATTTGGTCAAACTGTCTTTCTTTCAAGGCATCCATTACTGTTTTTTCTCCTGTACCGTCTGAATTGGGAGAATTATCTGCATTTACAATTTTCATTCTGTGAATACTTTCTACCGTCATACCACGACCTTCATAATATGTTGGTGTATCCAAACCTGAAAATTCTTTAAATCCTTCTGTAATGGAGTTTCCGATAAATAATGTATTTGAAAAATAAGTGTCATCTACTTCGGCAGATTCCGGAATGAAGTGAGCAGTACTCATTGTAATTGTACCGGATGAGGATGCATTTGATGATGAATCTGCAGGAGGAATTGTCTCTCCCGGCTCTGATTGATTAGATGTAATTTCAGAGGTAATGCTTTCCGGAGTTGCAACTGTCTCTTGGCTGTTAGGTTTTATAGTAAACACACATATTAATACAATTACGATTGTAATGAATACCATGGCGGCAATAATTGTGATAATAGGAGTATATCTTTTTTTCTTTCTTCTTGGGGGTTGAGTTACACGTTTCATTTTTGCCTCCGATATGCTGTAATTTTAAAGTGCCTATTCATTATAGGTAATGCAATCGCAATTTACAAGATATTGTTTTATATTGTCACTATTTGTTATTTATCTGTAAGACAATTAACAAAAACGTATATTTTTACCGTAAAAATAAGAAAAAACAGACATAATTTATGCCTATTTTTTCAATGCTGTCATTTTTATAATTAAGCTGCTTTTTTTCGTATTAAGCCGGCGGCAAAACATAAAAGGAACACAATCAAATTGACAATTACGATACTTGCTCCCGTCGGCGTGGAAAATGCATACGATGCAACCAAACCAATGAAAAAACAAATGATGGAAATCACAGCAGATGCAATTACAACAGAACGAAATTGTCTAAAAATACGCATAGCGGATAATGCAGGGAAAATGATTAAGCTGGAAATTAGCATAGTACCCATAATACGCATACCTACAACAATGGTAACTGCTGTCAGTAAAGCAATCAGCATATTATAGAGATTTGCACGGGTTCCTGTAGCCTTAGCAAAGTTTTCATCAAATGTAACGGCAAAGATTTTATTGTAAAATACGATAAATAAAATCAATACGACTACAGAAAGTGCAATGCTGACATAAACATCACTTTCTTTCATAGCTAAAATGCTTCCGAACATGTAACTGTATACATCTGCATTTTGTCCGGAGGCCAACGAAATGACCGTAACACCAATTGCAAGAGAGCTGCTTGCAATCAATGCAATGGCAGAATCCCCTTTTATTTTGCTGTTTTCGCTTAATCGAAGCAATAAAAAAGCTGCGACCACAACAACCGGAATTGCAACAGGAAGGGGTGCCCAGTGAAACGCCATTGCAACAGCCAATGCGCCAAAACCAACATGAGAGAGTCCGTCTCCAATCATGGAATACCGTTTTAAGACTAAGCTCACGCCAAGCAGGGCTGCACAGAGCGAGACCAGGGTACCTACAATCAATGCCCTTACAATGAAGGTATAGGAAAATAAATCATGTAAAATTTCTAACATAATATGTGCCTCTCTATTAGGAACATTTTAAAAATCGTTTTCCAAGTTCCGTGTTGATATACGATTCGGTATCGCCGTAGAATAACAGAGATTGACTGATATGCAGTATTTTATCAGCATACTGTGTGGCCGAGGATATATCATGAGAAACCATAATAATGGTAACACCAAGGTCTCTGTTTAATTGCTCAATCAGTTGATACAATTCTTCTGTTACCAAAGGATCCAGCCCTGTAACAGGTTCATCCAGAAGCAGCAGTTTATCAGTCGCACACAAAGCGCGTGCCAGTAAAACTCGTTGCTGTTGACCACCTGAAAGTGCACTGAAAGAACGTTTTTTAAAGTCGCCGATGCCAAGACGTTCCATATGTTGAACTGCTTGTTCTTTATCTGCTTTGCTGTAAAAAGGTTTCAGTCCGCGGCGGTTTAAACAACCGGACAGTACAACTTCATATACAGAAGCCGGAAAATCCTTCTGTATATTGGTTTGTTGAGGCAAATATCCCAAACGTTTACGGTGTACCTCGGGGCCAAATGAAACAGAGCCGCATTTTAATGGTACCAGTCCTAATATGCTTTTGAGCAAGGTGCTTTTTCCGGAACCATTTTCGCCGACTATGCAAACATATTCTCCTTCGTTTACTTCAAAAGAGACATGGTCAACCGCTATTTTAGAATCATATGCAACAGTCACATCACGACAAGATAATATCATATAGTTATTCAAGTCCTTTTTTCAAGTTTTCAACATTTTGTTTCATAAGAGATAAATAAGTTGCTCCACTTTCAAAGTCTGCTTTTGAAAGGTTATGACAAGAATGGAACAGTAACATTTCTGCACCCGTTTCTTCACTGATGGAGCGAGAAATTTTGGGGTCTGTCAATTCTTCATAATAAATGACGGGAATTTGCTTTTCTTTGACTTCATTGATTAATTCAGATACCGTTTTAGCGCTGGGTTCGGCTTCTGTGGAACAAGAATCAAATGCAGATTTATATTCCAGTCCGTACTCGTGGGTAAAATAAAATAGTGCAAATCGGCTTCCAAATACAATTTCTTTACGGTTTCCATTTGCTACAACAGTGCGAATTTCTTGGTCTAACTGATCCAGTTGGGATAAATAGTCGTTTGCGTTCTCAGTATAATAATCGGCATTATCCGGGTCAACTTCACATAATGTCTGCAAAATATTTTGCACCATAATTTTGGCATTGACAGGGCTGGTCCAAACATGAGGGTCATATTGATTTAATTCATCTGCATTTAACTCTTCTGATGTGTGGTCGTGGTCATCTTCTGCATGATTATGTCCACCGCTGGGACTTTTCAGCAAAGTAATACCTTGTGACACATTCAAAACGTGGACAGAATCGGGCAGAGATTCAATGATATTATTTGCCCATGTTTCCATATTAGAGCCTGTATATAAAAAGACATCGGAATTATGAATGGTAATAATATCTGATGGGGAAGGGTCAAAGGTATGACTTTCTACACCGGGAGGAAGAATTAATTCAATGTTGGCTTTATCACCTGCTATTTGACGTGCAAAGTCATATTGGGGAAACAAAGTGGCAACAATTGTAATTTTATTAGGGTCATTTTCAGTGCTTGTACTATTGTCGGAACTGGTATTGGAAGAGCTGCAGCCCGCTAATATTCCGACAGCAACGATTGCTACAGCAAATAAGGCAAGAAATTTTTTCATATCGGTCTCCTTTTTAGACGGATTGTTTCATACAGTCTTCGCACTGACCGTAAAATACGGTTCTGGAAGAGTCCACTTGAAAGTGATGTTCCTTTAAAATGTGCTGTTCAATACCATTCATAAAGTCACAGTTTAAATGGATTAATTTTTTACAGGTAATACACTTTAAATGAAAATGAACTGCACATTCTTCTTTGTTTGCAGCGTATTGATAGCATGCGCTGGAATCTTCCAGCAAAAATTTTCGCACATCTCCTTGGTTTACCAACTTGTCCATATATCTGTACACAGTGGCTTTTCCAACAGGATTTCCGGATTGTTTCAGATGGTCTACCACGTCGTCAACGGTCACATGGCGTGATTGATTTTCGATTAGAAACTGTAAAATATGGTCGCGCTGTTTTGTTTTATAACCTTCGGATTGAGCCATATCAAAACACCTCAATTTGAAATTGATTTTCAATTTAATTTTTATATTACAATATTTTTTTATTATAGTCAATAAAAGTGAAAAAATAAACAAGGAGACTTCAAGTTACATGTTGAAAAAACTATAACCGCATAGAAAGGTGATGTTCTGATTGATATTTCATGTTTGTCTGCTGCAACATAATTAATAAAGGATATGATGTGTTTGGTCTGACGTAATTTGATAAGCGATAAAGCACGGTTTTATGTCTTTTACATACTGCACTGTAAAAATAAAAAATTGTTTCAAGACAAGAACGCTTTGTCTTGAAACAATTTATTTTTATTGCAAATTTATCTTAGTATGCCATTTAGCCTTTTTCAAATTATTTTCATGTGTGTTTCTGATAATTTCACTTTGCCAGAAGGGTGAATGCTTTATAGGAAGACTTCACTGTATTTGTGGGTTATATTGCCGTTTTTGTTCTATTTTTCTTTTGAGCAGCAAATACATTCCGATGATTAATACGTATAAACAGGCAGCCGCTCCCGTCAAAATGTTCATAATATGTGCTTCCGTATTATCCATGGTTCCAAAAGAAACAAGCATGGAACGCTGTAAGGTTAAAATGGACGCGGCAGCCTCTGCATAGCCAATGTTCCGTATAACTGCAAGCAAAGGAGAAGGATTCTTGTGTTGTTTTACGGCTTTTACAATTGCCATGATTATTTTAAAAAATGTATAAGCCGCTATGGTAATCATAAGAATTTCATCATATTTTACAGCAATATTTTGAGATATGCTAATGTAAATGACTCCGCTTAAAACAAAACTTAATAAGATAAGCAGTATTCCCGATAACCTCATTACAAAGTATTCGGTATCTGCAGAAGATTTGGATTTGTTTTTATATTCAAATAAAACAACAGAAAAACGCATTACGCTTAAGATAGCATAATAGGCACACATGGTAATAAACCACAAAGAGGAATGAACTACTCCCAACACGCCATGATAGAGAGCATACAGAAAGTGAAATGAAAGACTAACAGCAGCAGATAGCACCATACGATAGCGTTGTTCGCTGATAACCCTTTTTCCAACCGTTGTTTTTGTAAGTTGTCCGGTCAATTTTTGTTGAATATTCACTCTTTGATACCTTTTGTCAGAGGAATAAGAGAAAGAAGCAGTAGTATACCTACAATACCAATGATGATTCCTGCAATCATATTTTCCCACACCATGCCAAAGCACATGCCAGCACCAAAGGATAATACTCCGATTGTGCCAACAGCAATAGTCAATACCTGTTTGCCTGATATACGAATGGGCGCTTTGTGTTCCATTTTTCTCCAAACTATTAGGGTAATGAGGCCAAGCAAAATACCGATACATCCTAATATAATTCCTTGCAGAAAAGCATCCCATTCGGAAATGAGAGTCATGCACATGCCAAGCGCAAATAGTATGCCGCTGACAGTGCCTAATATCATTGCTACAAAACTACTTTTTTTCATAGAAATTACCTCCTATCTTTATTAACCCAACAATTGTTGTATTAATCTATTTATAGTATAATAGGGGTAAAATATATAAGGCAATCATCAGTTTGGGAAGAACCGTTGGGATAATGAAAAGAGTGATTATATGAATATAAAAAATAATCGAAGAAGACGTCAGTCGAAAGAGCGTATTGAGAAAGCGTTTATTGAATCGCTGCAAACAAAAGAGTTGCATCAAATCACCGTATCAGACATTTGTAAGGCTTGTCAATTGAACAGAAGTACATTTTATGCCAACTATGAGGATATTTACGACCTTGCGGATAAAGTGAGAGAGTATTTGGAAACAGAAGTAAATCTTCTTTATAAGGAAGAAAAAACACAAGGATTTAACAGCAACGATTACTTAAAATTGTTTCGTCATATTCAGGGAAATCAAATGCTTTACCGTACTTATTTTAAACTCGGCTACGATAATCAATATCAAATTCGATATTATGATACAAAGCAAGCAATAAAATATTTTGATAATAAACATATTGAATATCATATTACGTTTTTTCAGAGTGGATTTAATGCAATCGTAAAAATGTGGCTGGCAGGCGGCTGTAAAGAAACACCCGAAGAAATGAATGAGATTATCAGAAGCGAATATCAAGGAAGGTTATCCGTTTGAACATCATGGAAAAAGCGCTGCGGTTACATGAACCGCAGCGCTTTTTATTTTTACCTTATGTCTATAAAAGTTTTGTATCAGAATCAGTCTCAATGAAATACGATATTTATACGCGCCTCATAATAGAACGAGAGGTGCTTAAATGAATTCTGTCTTTTTCACTTTTATGCATATATACATTTTGTACAAGACCAAAACCGAAATACAAACAGGCAGCGGAGGAGCCCCCGGCACTGAAGAACGGCAATGTAACGCCCATAACAGGGAGAAGGCTCAAACACATGCCAAGATTGATAACAGATTGGAATGCAATCATAGCAAAAAATCCAAAACACATATAAGTGCCCAAATCATCGCAGGATTTTCTGGCTGCATTCATGGTGCGAAGCAGCAATAAAACAATTAATATCAATATAGCCATTGCACCAAGAAAACCCAACTGTTCAGAAGCCACAGAGAATATAAAGTCACTTTCTTGGACAGGTACCACACTGCGCTGTACACGCGGGGCGGTAAATAAACCGCGACCAAACCATTCTCCCGAACCAATGGAGATTTTTCCCTGAATTTGCTGTAAGCCTGCACCTAACGGATCAGATTCCGGATTAAACATATTCAGAATCCTATTTTTTTGATAATCGGCCAGCAAATACTGCCATGCCAAAGGAAGAATGACAATCAAACTTCCGAATAAAGCTGCAAAATAACGAAGTTGTACACCTGCAATAAACATCATAACCAGGAACATAAAAATAAATACAGCTGCCGCACCGTCGTCACCTTGCAAATGGATGAGTACAACAGGAATCAAACAGTGAATAGAGAGGAACAAGATTTGCAGCGGAGAAGTAATTTTTCCTTTTTCCTTAACAATAGACAAATGTTTTGCAAAGGTAACCATAAATCCGATTTTCACCAATTCCGAAGGCTGAAAGGTAAGCCCGCCGGGAAGTTTAATCCATGCCCGCGCATTTACACCGGCATCACCCGTAACGGCCTGACCGAAAAATAAGGTATATAAAATCAGAATAATGGATATTGCACCGATAAAATACCATGCTTTTGCAATGGAACGATAATCAATGATAGTTAATACAATAGCGCCCACGTAGCCGATGATAATAGAAACTAACTGAACTGAAAAATAACTTCGGCTTCCCTCCGGTGTAGGTACTGTTTTTAACAGAAGCAAGCTATATGCGGAGATGACCAGCATAATACCCCAGAGCAGTTTATCTGCCCTTTTAAAGTAATTCAATAATGCGTTTCCTACCTTAGACAAAATGCACCTCCTTGTGGTAAAACATGCTCATTTTTCTTGTATACATCAATATGTATTTCTATCTTTTTTGTCACTATGAATCCATTATATTATTTCTATCCATAAAGTTCAAGTATGGGCTTTTCTTCAATTTCGTAATATGGTATACTTTACCCAGTAATATTTGTGTAAGGAGACAATAACATGCTTACAGACATCGAAATTGCCCAACAGGCAAACATACTTCCTATTCGAGAAATTGCGTCAAAGCTCGGATTAACGGAAGATGACTACGAACCATATGGTAAGTACAAAGCGAAATTAACAGAAGAATTGTTCCAAAAATTGGAGAACAAACAGGACGGTAAACTAATTTTGGTTACCGCCATTAATCCAACACCGGCAGGCGAAGGTAAAACAACCACTACGACCGGTTTAGGCCAAGCAATGCATAAGATCGGAAAAAATGCTGTCATTGCTTTACGTGAACCTTCTTTAGGCCCTGTCTTTGGTGTAAAAGGCGGCGCGGCAGGCGGTGGATATGCACAGGTGCTTCCAATGGAAGACATTAATTTGCATTTTACAGGCGATATGCATGCAATTACTGCTGCCAATAATTTATTGTGTGCTTTATTGGACAATCATATTCAGCAAGGCAATGTATTGGGAATTGATGCGCGAAGAATCAATGTAACCCGTTGCATGGATATGAATGACCGCGCTTTGAGAAGCGTTGTAGTAGGTCTGGGAGGAAAGCCAAACGGTTTTGTGCGTGAAGATGGATTCTGCATTACAGTTGCCAGTGAGGTTATGGCTATTTTGTGTCTTGCAGAGGATTTGGATGATTTAAAAGAACGTTTGGGAAATATTTTGGTAGCGTATTCTTATGACAACAAACCAATTTATGCTCGTGATTTAAATGCCAACGGAGCTATGGCTGTATTGCTGAAAGAAGCAATCAAACCAAACTTGGTTCAAACTTTGGAAGGTACCCCTGTAATTATGCACGGCGGTCCTTTTGCCAATATTGCGCACGGATGCAACTCTGTACGAGCAACCAAACTGGCTTTGAAATTGGGTGACTACTGTATTACAGAAGCAGGCTTTGGTTCAGACCTTGGTGCGGAGAAATTTTTTGACATCAAATGCCGATATGCCGGTTTAAAACCAAGCGCAGTTGTTTTGGTGGCAACAGCTCGTGCATTGAAATACAACGGAGGCGTTCCCAAAACAGAAACGGCTCATGAGAATTTGGAAGCATTGAAAAAAGGAATTATCAATCTTGGTGCCCACATTGACAATATGAGAAAATACGGTGTTCCTGTTGTAGTTGCAATTAATCGTTTTCATACAGACAGTGATGCCGAATTACAATTCATTGAAGATTATTGTCGCGAACATAATGCGGAGTTTGCGTTGTCCGAAGTATTTGCAAAAGGCGGAGAAGGCGGAATTGAACTTGCTGAAAAAGTATGCAAAGCAGCAGAACAAGGTTCTGATTTCCAACCATTGTACGATACAGATTTGACCATCAAAGAGAAACTCAACCGCATTGCAACAGAAATCTATGGTGCAAGTGAAGTTGTGTTTACAAAAAAAGCAGAAACTTCTTTACAGGCAATTGCTGCTTTGGGAGGAGATACCTTGCCGGTTTGTGTAGCAAAAACACAATACTCTTTGTCAGATGACCCTACTTTATTGGGACGTCCGGAAGGCTTTAAAATTACAATTAAAGATTTGCGTCTGTCCAATGGCGCCGGATTTGTTGTTGCGTATGCAGGTGATATTATGATTATGCCCGGTTTGCCAAAAGTACCGGCAGCAAATAAAATTGATGTAGATAATAACGGAGTAGTTTCCGGGTTATTTTAATGATATAATTAGAAAGGAGGTTTTCCCTTGTCACAATTTTTGAGCCATTCTCCGGCAGAAACAGAAGATTTTGGCTTTCGTTTGGCACAACAGTTAAAAGGCGGAGAAGTCATTGCCATGTATGGCGGAATGGGAATGGGGAAAACAGCCTTTACAAGAGGTTTGGCACGAGGATTGGGGATAGAATATGGTATATCCAGCCCTACCTTTGCTTTGGTACATGAATACACAGGAAGATTGACGGTCTATCACTTTGATATGTTTCGTGTGGAGAGTTGGGATGATTTGTACTCCACAGGCTTTTATGACTATTTGGAAACAGACGCTGTTTTGGTGATAGAATGGAGCGAACATATAGAAGAAGCTTTGCCAAAGGATTGCATTAAAATTCAAATTGCACTTGGCGCGCATGAAAATGAACGGATATTTACCGTAGAGGGAGGCAACTTATGAAAATACTGGCGCTGGATTCCTCAGCGGTATCGGCTTCGGCAGCTGTTTTAGATGATGATAAAGTATTGGGTGAATTTTTTATCAATACAAAGCAGACACACAGCCAAACACTGATGCCTATGGTTCAGCAAGTGTTAATCCAAACAAAAACAAGTTTGGAGGAAATGGATTTATTTGCTGTTTCTGCGGGGCCCGGCTCTTTTACGGGAGTGCGCATTGGTGTGGCATGTGTAAAAGGAATGGCATTTGCACAAAATAAGCCTTGCATTGGTGTATCCACGTTAGAAGCAATGGCGTATCCGCTTTCTATGTTAAACGGCATTATATGCGCAGTGATGGATGCAAGATGCCAGCAAGTTTATCATGCTTTGTTTCGTGTGAACGGAATTGAAGTGGAACGCATTTGTGACGATTGTGCGGTTGCAATCAGCGATTTGGCGGAATCTTTGCAACAATATTCCAATGAAACCATATATTTGGTTGGGGATGGTGCAAAACTATGTTATGAATCGGAAGCGTTTCAGCCATTGCAGGTACGGCTTGTTGCCGAACATTTACAATATCAGCGTGCAGTGGGAGTGGCACAATGTGCTGCCCTGCATTTAAAACAAGAGGACTGCACAGTAACAGCAGAACAATTGGCACCCGTTTATTTACGGTTGCCACAAGCAGAACGTGAGTTAAAAAAGAAGTTGGAGGGTACAACATGATAGCGTTGGGAGCAGACCATGGCGGTTTTTTGTTGAAAGAAGCAATCAAAGCCTATTTGGAGCAAGAAAATATTGCATACCATGATTTTGGAACCTACAGTGAAGATTCTGTAGACTATGCGCCGATTGCAGAGCAAGTAGCACATGCGGTTGCAAACGGAGAGGCGGAAAAAGGCATTCTTTGCTGCGGTACCGGAATCGGCATTTCCATTGCAGCCAATAAAGTAAAAGGAATCCGTGCGGCTGTGGTAACCAATGCATTCTGTGCAAAAGCAACACGCGAGCATAACGATGCAAATATCCTTTGCATGGGCGGCCGTGTCATTACAGAAAAAGATGCTGTCGAGTTTACAAAGATATTTTTAACCACAGAATTTGAAGGCGGACGCCACCAAAGAAGAATTGACCAAATTGCTGCGATTGAGCAGGAAAACCAATAAAAAAGAAGCTGTCATCTGAAAAGATGACAGCTTCTTTTTTATGCCAGTGTTTCAAGAAACGTTTGATATGCTTCGTTATTGTTTGGCTTTTCTGTAATTGTTGTGTGGAATAAAGAAAAGTTTTCCACATGTTTTACGGTATCTTCCGGTTCAATGCGATACAAAGGACTTTGTACTGTTAATTCCAAGAAATCTTTACTGCAGTAAACTTGGCTGGAAGCATCATTGTCAGGGTAAACTGCTTTTGCATCATGTACATATCGTTTCGACAGTACAGTATTGCCGTTTACGTATGAAATCCAACCTTGCATATTGTTGTATCCTATTTTAAAAGGATAATCCATTGATGCGTCTTGTTGAACAGTCATGAAATCACTGTGCATATCAAACCGTGGGTCGTGCAGTCTTGTAAAAGGCCAGTATACATAAACGCGGTCTGCTACAAAGAATTCATTGCCTTGGTTTTGAGGCAGTACAGCAAATCCGCCCGGTTTTACCATAGTGCTGGTACACAAAGCTACACGCTGTGTATCAGCGGAATGATTGGCAGCAGTATGCACAATCATAAAGTCAGAACCTGTTTCTCCTAACATAATTTTATAGGATAATTGAAGACCTGAAGTTTTTTGTGTGGGAGCTTGGAAAAGAACGCCGTCGTCATCCATGCTGTACACAACAGCTTCGTTGTCAGGATAGCGTGCTTCCGGCAAATGGGACGGACTTAAATAAAAGCGGTGTCCTCCATATAGATAATGATACGCTGTTTGTCCGCATATTTGAGAAATTTCATTGTTTAGAAAGAAGTGTTTTTGCTCTTTGTCTTGAAATAAAACATTTTCTTCGCCGATAAAGCCTAAATATACAATACGAGGACCTTTTTCTACCGTAACAATCATTTCAATGGTCTGATTGCTCATTGAAATGCAAGAACCATAATTTTCATAATTGATTTCTTTGATATTAGTCATAGTGAATCACCTTTCGTTGCATAACGCGGTTACAATACCTTGTGTGAATTCTTTGCCACAGGGTTGCACCTGCGGAGTGGATAATCCATATAAATCCGTCGCAGTTGTTTCCAATTCAAACAGTGTTTTTGCGTACGGTGATAACTTTCTCAATTGATTGTACTGAGTAATGATTGGCAAGGAAGCTGTTTGTTTTATAAGGGACAGCAGTTCTTTTCCTTTTTGGTTAAAACCCAGCACATGCAAATATGGAGGAGGCGTTTGCGTATAAGCTGCCTGTATATTTAAAAATGCACAAAGTGTAATACGGCGAATACGCGCATGCGTATAACGTTTTGTTTTTACGTATGCATAAAAATCGGTTAATGAGACAGCTGTTTTTGCCGCTTTATATAGTCTATGCTCCAACCCTTCGGAAACGTCAGGTAAATTTGCAAATTCTTGCAATGTCATTGTTCGTAATTTTGCCAGAATTGCTCTTTCTAAGCGTTGTATAGAAGCAGGAGCTGTTTTATTTTGAATTGCACTTGCCAAATATGGATAAGTTTCTTTTGGAATATAAGTAGCATACTCCTGATTTTGTTCCATCATACGTCGAATTTGGGAGGCAGATGCAATTTTTTTTGGCGGAAGTGAAATGTCATGATGTGAAGCACCGATTCTTTTTATGGTAAATGGCCGAATTGTCGAATTGATATCTTTTAATGCGTTACAATAAGCAATGGCAAGAATATTATTTGGATGTTCCAATAAAGAAGCTGTCTCCTGATTTGTAAGAAATAACATAGCTGACTGGCGGGCAGACGCAAAAGTGACTCCTTTTTGCAGCTCAACTTGCAGTGCTTGAGAAAATTGTTCTGTTCTTAATATGTCAGCAACCGCAGACAGCGCTTCAATATCGCCGCATTCGCTGCCAAAACTTAGTTGATGAACACACCCCAATGCATTAACAATGGATACACCTCCTGCAGCAAATGTTTCTGCGCCTGCAACAACCCATGGAAGCGGTAGTTCAATCACCAAATCGACACCTGCGCTTAAAGCCGTTTTTGTACGTACCCATTTATCAAAACAGGCAGGCTCTCCTCTTTGTACAAAATTTCCACTCATAATGCATACTGTATAATCAGGGTTTACAAGTCTTTTTGATTCTTCTAAATGAAGAAGATGACCATTGTGAAATGGATTGTATTCGGCTATTATTCCTAATATTTTACTCATAATATCTCCTATATTATTGCAAATTTTAATTATTTATTGATATAATATCATAAAACATAAAAAAAGACAAATTCCAATTTATAGAGAAAGGAAAATAAATATGGACAAAGTTATAATATATACAGATGGTGCATGCTCACGGAAATCCAGGACCTGGTGGCTGGGGAGCTATACTAATGTTTAATGATGTAAAAAAAGAAATTAGTGGGGGTAATCCTGATACTACTAATAATATAATGGAAATAACTGCAGTTATAGAAGCGCTAAAACTATTAAAAAAGCCATGCGAGGTAGATTTATATAGTGATAGTGCGTATGTTGTTAATTGCTTTAATAATGGTTGGATATATAATTGGATAAAAAATAATTGGAAAACAGCAAGTAAAGAACCTGTAAAAAATAAAGAATTGTGGCAAGAATTGTATAACTTAACTAAGGTACATAAAGTTAAATTTATAAAAGTAAAAGGACATAGTGATAATGAGTTCAATAACAGATGTGATGAACTAGCAAGAGGAGAAATTTCTAGAATTTAGTACAATTATTACTAAATGATTACAAAAACATTACGTTTTAACGACAACCGTTGAAATATAAAGGTTTATGGAATATAATGACTGCGAAGGTAGAATATACATAAGAAGAATTTGTGGAGGACAAATGTATGGAAACTTTTGCAGACTATATATTAGCTGAAAAAGATTATGGAAGAAAAATAGAAATAATGCATTATTTAAAGAAAAAAACAAACATATTTTTTGATAATTCTGTAATTTTCAAATCATTAATTGCTAAACTATTTATTGAATCTATGGACATAGATATAGATGAAAACACAGTGGTTACAGCAATGCTTCTTTGTGGATGTAAAAAAGTAAATAATGCACAAGACATAGAAAAAATTAAAAGTTATGCAAAAGATGGAGCTGAATTTTTATCAAAACTAGGCTTTTCAAAAGAATTCTGTACTATTTGCGAACAACAAAATAGATATAGTAACAGCTTACCAAGAAGAAAAGAAAGTGACATATTAGAATTAGCAGATAATTTTGGAGGAATGCTTTTAGATAGACCAGAGAGAGTAGCTTTTCCAATTGAAGAAGCACTTATATTATTGGAAAGCAGGAACTTAAAAAACTGTAACAATATGTATATGAATGAATTTAAACAATTTATAAATATAGCAAAGGAGATAAACGCATGATAGATTTTGATAAATTTAGTATATTTTCTGTTATGGGGAAAGAAGCTGGAAAGCAAACAGAACAAGAATATTCAAGAACAGTATTAAATAAGTATGATAAGTTTTTGTCAGATATAAAAAAGGCAAAAGCAGAATTAGAAAATAATAAAAATAAAGGTGCAGAAGAAAAAGAAATGTACCTATAAAATTGATGTTAATTAGGTTGCATTCTGCAACCTAAAATTTGTATATAGGAGAAGATAAAAATGTACGAAGTTTTTGCAGATTTACATGTACACATAGGAAGAAGTGAAAATAATAAACCAATAAAAATAACGGCAGCAAGAAGTCTTAATTTTGCAAATATTGCAAAAGAGTGCAGGGAAAGAAAAGGAATAGATATAGTAGGAATTATAGATTGTGCATCACCATATGTAATAGAAGACATAGAAAATTTTTTAAAAACTGGTGAAGCATATGAAATAAAAGATGGTGGAATAATATACAAAGATAAAGTATGTATAATTTTAGGAAGCGAAATAGAAACATCAGAGAAAGGTTTAAATGGTCATTGCGGAAGTGCACACAATTTATGTTATTTTCCTCATTTAGAAGATATAAAAGGCTTTTCAAAAGAAATGAGTACACATATTAAAAATATTACATTAAGTTCACAAAGAGCTGATATTTCTGCATATGAACTAATTGATATAGTAGAAAAGTATAATGGAATACTAGTACCAGCCCATTGCTTTACACCTCATAAAAGCTTTTATGGAAATTGCACAGATAGATTAGAGAAAATTTTTAAAGAAAAATATTCTAAAATACCAGCCATAGAATTAGGTTTAAGCTCTGATACATTTTTAGCAGATACTATTTCAGAATTGGAATCAAAAACGTTTGTAACTAATTCTGATGCTCATTCGCTACCAAAAATAGCAAGAGAATATAATAAAATGTTAGTAGAAGATATAAGCTTTAAAGAATTATTAAAAGCTTTAAAGAATGAGAATGGAAGAAAAATACTAACTAATTATGGATTAGATCCAAAACTTGGCAAGTATCATAGAACATATTGTGAAGTTTGTGGTAAAAATATACCAGGAGATGCGCCTGTAACAGTGTGCGATACATGTGATAGTAGAAACATAACAATGGGAGTGTATGATAGAATAGAAATAATAAAAGATAAAAAAGAAACAAAAAGCCCAGAAAATAGACCGGAATATGTATATCAAATACCGCTTACATTTATTCCGGGATTAGGTAAAAAAACAATAGATAAACTATTAGATAATTTTGGAACAGAGATGAATATATTACACAAACTAAGTAAAGATGATTTAGAAGCTGTTGTAGGAGAAAAAATAGCAGACAATATAATTTCCGCAAGAGAAGGAAAAATGACAATACAAGCAGGAGGTGGTGGAGTTTACGGGCAAATTAAAGCTTGCTGAATTAAAAGAAAAAGGAGAATTATAAATGAAAAAAGAAGTAAGTAATAAAAAAGCAATAATTACTATAATTGTAGTAATTATATTATTGGTAGTTTTGGCCGGAGTGTATGTATACTTATTTAAGAATAATAAAAATAAAAATCCTGAGAAGAAAAAGTATTCAGATGAGATAAAAACAGTAGCAACATTAGAAGATGAGATAACAACAAATAGTATATGGTGCGGAACATTCCAATTAGTATGGAATGATATGGTTAATAATGTAGTAAAACAAGATGTAGTATTTACGCCACAAGAAAAGTTAGTAGAAAACTTAAACAAACAAACATTTAAAGAAGACCAACTTTCAGAAAAGGATTATTATAAAGTATATGACTTATTAACATTAGATTTAAAAGAGAAAATCGAAAAAGCAATTAAAGAAAAATTTAATGAGAAAAGTGACATATTAGATAGCATAGATTGGTCAGAAGTTCCTAAGGATGCTTCTCGGATATTCTGAATGGTATAAAAAATATTTATTTTATGCAATGCTAAAAAAAGAATTCAATTTTGAAAATGATTTCAACGAGCTAGATGCTGGTACATTTGGAACAAAATATAAAGGTGTAAAATATTTTGGAACAGAAAAAAACTCAGATTCAAAATTATATGATCAAGTAGAAGTATTGTACTATAATACAGAAAATGATTTTGCAATTATATTAAACACAAAAGAAGGAGAACAAGTAATATTATGTAGAGGAGCAGAAGGTGGAAATTTTGCAACAATATATAACAATATAATGGAAAAGGCAAAAGCATATACAGGAAATAAAAAGTTTACAAAGAATGATTTCTTAAAAGTTCCAAATATAAAATTTAATACAAGAAAAGAATTTAATGAGCTATGTAATAAAGAGTTTTTGGCTAAAGATGGCGATAGATGTACAATAGAACAAGCAATTCAAACAATAGAACTAGAAATGGACAAATCTGGAGGAAAATTAAAAAGTGAAGCGGCAATTGTAATGACAAAAACAATGGCACTTATGCCTGAAGAAGAAAATAGATATTTTTATTTAAATGATGAATTTACAATGTTTTTAAAAGAAAAAGACAAAGATATGCCATATTTTGCAGCAAATATAGAAGACATAACACTATTTCAATAAATTGGAATTTGTTTAGTTCCGGATGAATTCAGGACAGTCCCCAAAATCCCCAGGTTTGGTGATTTTAAGGGACAGTCCCTAGAATTCCCCCTCACACAAATTCTAATTTGTCTAAACAAATATTTTATTTTACAAGAACATATATTGTTCTTTTTTTTATTCTTCCGAATACACATTATGTATAAGTATTTCGGAGGTAAATAATGAACAGAAGAAGATATAATAAACTTAGGAGTAATAATTCAAGAATAAAAGAAGTAATTTTTTCACACGTGGAAAGCAACTTAAGAGAGTACATAATTTTTACTGTAATATTTTTAATTGGAATTATAGTAGGTGTTATTTTTATAAATAATGTTTCGGAAAACCAAGGGTTAGAAATAAATAATTATATAACCTCATTCATATCATCTTTAAAGGAAAACAAAGAAATAAATGATATGGTATTACTTAAAGATTCTATAAAGAAAAATATTGTACTAGCTATAATACTATGGTTTATGGGGTCAACAGTTATAGGAATATCAATTGTATATTTAATTGTTGCTTTTAGAGGATTTTGCTTGGGATACACAATATCTTCTGTTATTGCAACATGTGGTTTATGGAAAGGAATTTTATTTGTTCTTTCAACAGTTTTTCTGCAAAATATAATATTTATTCCATGCATTATTGCTCTTTCTGTGAGTGGAATGAGGCTACATAATTCAATAATGAAAGATAGAAGAAAAGAAAACATTAAATTAGAAATATTAAGGCATACTTTTTTTTCTGCTTTAATGCTAGTTTTTATGATAATATCTTCATTTATAGAGGTTTTTGTCTCAAAAAATATACTGGTTTGGATTATAAAATATTTATAAGATAAATTATAAAAATCTATTTACTTTTTTACATTAATTTGATATAAATATATACATAATAAATATTCATAAAAATAATAATAAAGGAGCTAGATTATGGAGAAACAAATTGAAAGTTTTTTAGAATTTATACAAAATGATAAGAAATTATCTGATAATACACTACAATCATATAGAAGAGACATTTTGCAATATGAAAAATATGTTGAAGAAAATAATATAAACTATGCAAAAGTTAAACAAGAGGATATAAAAGATTATTTAAATTATTTACATGACATGAATAAAAAATCTTCTACAATATCAAGAAATTTAGCTTCAATAAGATTATTTTATCAATATTCTTTAAAAAATAAAAAAGTAAAAAATGACCCAACAGAAGGCATTCAATCTCCAAAAATAGAAAAAAGAGTACCAAGCATATTAACTTCACAAGAAGTGTCTTTATTGCTAGACCAACCAAAAAATGTTGATTTAAAAGGAATTAGAGACAAAGCAATGCTAGAATTCGCATATGCCACAGGAATGAGAGTTACAGAAATAATATCTCTAAATGTAGAAGATGTTAATCTAGTAAATGGTTATGTAACATGCAAAAATGGAAACAAACAAAGAAATATTCCATTAGGTTCTTTATCATTAAAAGCTCTAAAAGAGTATATGGAAAGTTCAAGACCAATAATGATAAAATCTGATGATGAAAAGGCTTTATTTGTTAATGTTAATGGTAAAAGATTAACAAGACAAGGATTCTGGAAAATAGTAAAATTCTATAAAGAACAAGCTCATATAACAAAAGATATTACACCACACGTTTTAAGACATTCTTTTGCAACACATCTTTTACAAAATGGAGCAGATTTAAAAGCTATTCAAACAATGCTTGGACATTCAGATATATCATCTACACAAGTATATATGCAATTCCAAGATGAAAGCTTAAAAAATGTATATAAACATGCTCATCCAAGAGCATAAAATCAAAATAATAGGGATTAAGTATTGAACTTAGTCTCTTTTTATTATATAATATTGAGAATTTAAATATTAATTAAAAATGAAGGGGGAAAAAACATGTCAAAAATATTACCAGACATATCAAGAACTTTTAATGAATTTTTATTACTACCAAATTTAACAGATGAGAGATGTATACCAGCAAATGTATCTTTACGTACACCTCTTGTAAAATTTAAAAAAGGAGAGCAAGCTAAATTCTATGCAAACGTACCTATGGTTTCTGCAATAATGCAATCAGTATCAGGAGAAAAAATGGGTATTGCACTAGCACGTGAAGGAGGACTTGCTTTTATATATGGTTCTCAATCAATAGAATCACAAGCAGAAATGGTTTATCATGTAAAAAAACATAAAGCAGGTTTTGTAATTAGTGATTCAAACGTAAAATCAGGAACTAGTTTAAAAGAAGTTTTAGAGTTAGTTGAAAAAACTGGGCATTCAACTGTTATTATAACAGATGATGGAACAGCATCTGGAAAATTCCTAGGAATTGTAACAAATAAAGATTATAGATTATCAAGAGATAACCAAGACGAACCAATTGATAATTTCATGACTAAAAAAGAAGATGTTATATGGGCTAAAAAAGGAATAACATTATCAGAAGCAAATGATATAATATGGGATAAAAAAATAAATTGTTTACCAATATTAACAGAAGAAGGAAATCTAAAATATTTAGTATTTAGAAAAGATTATGAAGACAGAAAAAACAACCCTAACTCTTTATTAGATGAAAATAAAAGATATATTGTGGGAGCAGGTATAAATACTAGAGATTATGAAGAAAGAATACCTGCACTAGTAGAAGCTGGTGTTGATATAATCTGTATGGATTCTTCTGATGGATATTCAGTATGGCAAAAGAACACAATAGATTTTGTAAGAGAAAAATATGGTGATGACCTAAAAATAGGTGCAGGAAATGTTGTAGATAGAGAAGGGTTTAGATATTTAGCAAATGCTGGTGCTGATTTTATAAAAGTCGGAGTAGGTGGAGGATCAATTTGTATAACTCGTGAAACAAAAGGAATTGGTCGTGGACAAGCAAGTGCTTTAATGGAAGTTGTAGATGAAAGAAACAAATATTTTGAAGAAACAGGAATATATATTCCAGTATGTTCAGATGGTGGAATAGTATATGACCATCACATTACTCTTGCTTTAGCAATGGGAGCAGATTATGTAATGATGGGAAGATATTTTGCAAGATTTGATGAAAGTCCAACAAGAGTTGTAAAAGTGGGAAACAACTATGTTAAAGAGTATTGGGGAGAAGGTTCAAATAGAGCAAGAAATTGGCAAAGATATGATTTAGGTGGAGAAGCTAAAAATAAACTTGCTTTTGAGGAAGGTGTTGATTCATATATACCTTATGCAGGTTCTTTAAAAGATAATTTAGAAATAACAGTTGCAAAAATAAAATCAACAATGTGCAATTGTGGAGCAACAACAATTCCAGAATTACATGAAAAAGCAAGATTAACAATGGTTTCAGAAGTGAGTATTTCAGAAGGAGGAGCACATGATGTAACACTAAAAGAAATAGATCATTCTTATAAATCATAATATTAAAAATATTTAAAAAACAAGCAAGAAGTTATAAAAGCTTCTTGCTTGTTTTTTATTCCCATTCAATTGTTGCAGGTGGTTTAGATGTTATATCATATACAACTCTATTTATATGTTTTACCTCATTTACAATTCTAGAAGATACCTTTTCTAATATGTCGTATGGAATTTTACTCCAAGTAGCTGTCATAAAATCCGTTGTACAAACACTTCTTAAAGCTAAAGTATAATCATATGTTCTGTAATCTCCCATAACTCCAACAGATTTTAAGTTTGTTAAAACTGCAAAATATTGATTTAATTCTTTATCTAATCCAGCATTTGCAACTTCTTCTCTAAAGATATAGTCTGCATCTTTTAAAATTTTTAGTTTTTCTTTTGTTATATCTCCAATAATTCTAATTGCAAGTCCAGGACCAGGGAATGGTTGTCTAAATACTAATTTTTCTGGAATTCCAAGTTCCAATCCAGTTTTTCTAACTTCATCTTTAAATAAATCTCTTAATGGTTCTATAATTTCTTTAAAATCTACATAGTCTGGAAGTCCACCAACATTGTGATGACTTTTTATAACAGCAGCTTTTCCTTTACCACTTTCTATAACGTCAGGGTATATAGTACCCTGAACTAAAAAGTCTACTTTACCAATTTTTTTAGCTTCTTCTTCAAATACTCTTATAAATTCTTCACCTATTATTTTTCTTTTCTTTTCAGGTTCAGAAACTCCAGCAAGTTTAGATAAGAATCTTTCTTCAGCATTTACTCTAATAAGATTTATATCAAATTGATTTCTAAATATTTGTTCAACTTCATCACCTTCATTTTTACGAAGTAGACCATGGTCAACAAATATACATGTAAGTTGCTTTCCAATAGCTTTATGTAATAGAACTGCTGCTACAGAAGAGTCAACTCCACCAGATAAAGCAAGTAATACTTTTTTATCTCCAATTTTTTCTCTTAAAGATTTAATAGATTCTTCCACAAAAGAAGACATTACCCAATCTCCAGAGCATTTGCAAATGTTATATAAGAAATTTTTAATTATTTTTACACCATTTACAGTGTTATTTACTTCGGCATGAAATTGAATTCCATAAAAGTTCAAGTCTTTATTTTCAATTGCTGCAGTAGGACAGTTATCTGTAGTTGCAATAACTTTGAACCCCGCAGGTACTTCTTTTACTAAATCTGTATGGCTCATCAAGCAAATGTTTTTGTTGTCAAAGCCTTCAAAAAGTGGGGAAGAGTTGTCTAAATTAACTTCAATTTCTCCATATTCTTTTTTTGTTCCTCTTTCAACTTTACCACCTAAACTATGACTCATAAATTGCATTCCATAGCAAATTCCTAAAATTGGAATACCAAGGTTGAATATTTCTTTGTCACATGCAGGTGAATCTTCTTCATAAACACTTGCAGGGCCACCAGTAAATATAATACCTTTGGGATTGATTTCCTTTATTTTTTCAATAGGAGTGTCATAAGGTAATACTTCTGAGTAAACATTGCATTCTCTAACACGTCTTGCTATTAATTGATTAAATTGACTATAAAAGTCTAAAATAACAATAGTTTCTTTGCTTTTCATATTAATTCTCCTTTTTCAATAAACATATTCTATATTTTATCACAAAGAGACAATTAAAGCAATACAGATAAATTGCAATATTTTTTAAAAAAACTATTGACAATATACGAACAAGTGTTTATAATAAGAATATGCAAACGAATAAATGTTTGCAAGAATAATATAAAAACAGGAGAAAAAATATGAAAATAGTTAGTATAAAAAAATTTATAAGAAGTATAACAATAGTTCTATTAATAATTGTGGGTTTATCATTAATAATTTCAAAGTCTTCATACTCAAGAGGAGAAAAACAATACAAAACAATATATGTATCAAAAGGAGATACGCTTTGGAGTATTGCAAAAAGCAATCAAGATTCAAATGAATATTACAAGGGAAAAGATATAAGATATATTATGAATGATATTACTCAAATAAATAATATAGAAAGCTCAAATTTAAAAATAGATCAGGAATTAAAAGTTCCTGTAATATAGGGGGATGTAGGAAAGGAGTAAAGCTTTTGACTTTACTCCTTAAAGTTTGCAAGTGGGTTACTTTCTACTGCATTTCTAACTTGGCTATTATCAACATGAGTGTATATTTCTGTTGTAGAAATGCTTTCATGTCCTAAAAGTTCTTGCAATGCACGTATATCTACATTACCATATTGATACATTAGAGTAGCAGCAGTATGTCTTAATTTATGTGTAGAATACTTATTAATATCTAGGCCTGCCTTTAATAGTTCTTTTTTTACAATTGTTTGAACAGTTCTATTACTAATTCTTTCACGTCTTTCACTTAAAAACAAAGCATTTTTTGAATCATATTTAATTCCTTCTTTAGGTCTAGAAGCTAGGTATTTATTAATTGCATCCATACATGCATTATTTAAATAAATAGTTCTTTCTTTATTTCCTTTTCCAACAACATTTAATTTACAATCACTAAAATTTATATCTGGTATATCAATACCTACTAGTTCAGATAAACGCATACCACAGTTTAAAAACAAAGTAATGATAGCATAATCTCTTTCATTGTTTCTTGCTTCAGTATCATTAGTTACTTCTAGTAATTTTTTACTTTCATCTAATGACAAATATTTAGGGATTCTTTTACCAAGCTTAGGAGTTTCTAAGTTTTGCGCAGGATTTGTGTCTATTAATTTTGCTTTGTTGCAAAGATAATTAAAGAATATTCTTATAGAAGAAATTTTTCTAGCACGTGTAGCAGGACTACTTTTAAGTTCTGTTGCCATATAAGAAATATAGCTATGTATATCTTCTAGTTTTATTTTCTTTATTGTATCAAGGCTTATATCATTTATAGTAATTTTAGTCCAGTCTTTTTCATTGGTTAATTTAAAATGTATTTTTATATACTTTAAGAAATTCATAAGATCATAATTATATTCTTTTATACTGTTAGGTGATTTGTTAAGTATTGTAATATTATAGTCTAAAAATGAATTTAAAAAGTCTGGATTCATTTCTCTATCTATCATTATTTGCCTCCTTTGTAAGTTTTAATATTATAATAACACTATTATCAAGATTTTTAAATGCTGTAACTTCAATTTTATCGGAAAATTTAATAAAAGCAATCTTTTTAAGTCCAGGTTTTATAAATTTACTAATTTCTTTACTCTCATTTTAACACCTCAATTTATTATATCATATAAAATAATGAGTTGTGTATCATAATAATGATAGTTTTGTAGAAGTGTTTGTCATCAAATTTGACATTTTATGTAAATTATAATATAATATATTTATATCTATTGAGCTAGTCTCAATTATGTATAGAGTTACTTTCTTTTTTCCACCGTAAATGGTGTTTTCAAATATAAAGTATAAACAATTTTTATGAAAGAAAGGCCAACTGGCCAAGGAGGTAAAAAAATGGTTAAATATTTTGAACTTCAGCAGGCAAGCGGAAACAGTACTTTTGTTGCTCTTGTAGTTGATCCCATTGTTGAAAGCGGATCAATCCGAGCAACCCTAGTCGGAAAATTAAACGGATTTTCTGATGACGGGGAATACACATTTATTAAGTGTGAACCTGCAGATATAATTGCAATTGGCAATGTAATCTGCACAGAAGTTAAAAACCCGTTTGCTGAATAAAATTTTACCATTACAAAAAAAGTATCTTTTCTCTCTCATCTTGTATGAGAGAGTTTTTCTTATATAAAAAATAAATTTATAAAAATATGTTGAGTAGGAGAGAGGGGAATAGCATGTTCTTAAAACAGTTTTGTGCAAAGTTAAATTTTATTAATTTTAAAAATATCTTGCAAAATTTATATTTGATTTATAAATTTTAATTTAATTTTTTATTATACTGATCTCAAAAAGCGAACATTTGTTGCTTGCAAAGTTTTTATAAATTTATAGTTATAATTTTTAAATTTTGATTATAATTTACAATTTATATATGTAATAATTTTTATTAGTATAATTAATATTTTATATATAATTTATTTTTTTCAAAATCAATTTTAAGACATTTTAATATTTTATCTAACATTGTTACATGTTTAAAATTATAATTATATTATTAATGATCTGATACAAATTTTGATAAAATTCCTCAAATAATTGTTATTGTTGGACTTTATAAAAATTACTGAAAAATGGCCAAAAAAACGACGCACAACTTAGTTGCTGTTTGTGAAAGTGTAACTTGAACAATTACAGCAAATTAATGGCTTGCCAGAATCAATTTTAAGACGTTTTTATTCTTTAGACATATAGTTTGTTGTTGATAAAATGTGAGAAAATGCTGATATATGAACAGTTTAGAGATTTTTGAAAAAATTATAAAATTGAAATTTAAATTTTATAATTTTAAAATAATTTTTATAATGAATATAAATAATTTATAAATGTATAAAAAAATGACACATGAAAATTAATTTTAAGAGGCTTTAATAAAATGATAATATAAGTTGTTGATTATAGAACGGGTCGATGTGGGCATCGACTCCTACAAATGGCGGAAGAGGAGGCCTTCTATATAAAAATAGGTTTTTCTCCTATTCTTATTTGCGCAAAACTTTGATTTTGTGCAATGTTATGTCTGCAATAAAATTAAAGTAGTTGTGCTACAATGCTTCTACTCTATTATATGTTAAACAGTTTTATTTTTGCGTAATGTTTTTAAATAAATATACATATCAACCGTTGAGTTATAAATATCATAAAAAAAATATAATGTCAATAAATATTTTTAAAATTTTCAAAATAAACAATATTATTATTTTTAAAACTTTGTTTTTCATTATCGTCATATATTTCCCATTCACTAACTTCTCTTTTTTTTATACAAAAAAATTTACCTGTAATTGTCGAAGGATACTTATTTTTAAAGAAATTATTATGTACATAATAAGGTCTATGCCTTCTCTCTTCGATGGAAATCATATCATATAAATGAAATTTAGCATCATCAATATTATTATAAGTATTTAAACAAAACGGCTTTCCTCCATTGTACATACAATAAATAGTATATTCAAAAAACATAATATAAACTCCTTTCACTAATAAATATATTAAAATTATAACAATGTTTACATAATTTGTCAAATGTGGTATAATTTGTATATGAGGTGATTAATATGTATCTTACAATAATATTAATATTAGTTATACTTATTATGATAGCTGAAAAATTTTTAGATAATAAAAATAAAGAAAACAATACTACTAACGAACAACAAACAACTAATTATAGTGATAAATATAAGAAAAAGGAATATTTGCTAAGTAAAAATGAACTTAAATTTTATAGAATATTAAAACAAATAACTGATAACTTAGGTTATTCCCTATTCTGCCAAGTTTCATTATATCAATTACTAAAAAGTGATGATTTTAAAGATTTTAATAAAATTAAAAGTAAAAGTATAGATTTTGTTATTACACAAGAGAATTGTAAAATACTTATATGTATAGAATTAGACGATAATACACATAACCAAGCTAAAAGAATTGAAAGAGATAATTTTGTAAATAAATTATTTAAAGATTTAGATATTAAACTTTTGAGAATACCTGTACAAAATTATTACAACATAGAAGAATTAGAAAATAAAATAAAAGAGAGCTTATAGCTCTCTACATTTTTTATAAATGCTTGAACACTGAACACAATAGGGGGGTCGTAGTCACCCCCTATTGTTTATCTGTTATTTCACCAGTAGAAAAATCAATTTGATGTTTATTTCTATGTCTACATGACTTAATATAATTTACTAATATAAATGCCGAATTATCACATAAAAGAGGAAACCAGTCATCAAAACGATTAGTAAAAGCATAATCTATTAAGTCTTGAAATTCAATTATACCAAATGATTTTACAAATTCTAACATTTCTTTTATTATAGAATATCTTTCACTTGAAGAAGGTCTTAAAAGTTCTGCAATATCAACACCACCATGAGATTTTATATCAGAAACATTATATTGTGCTTTATCTGGATTGTCTAAATGAGCCATATATCTAACAAGTGCTTTTGCGTTATGACATCTATTAGGTATTGGACAATTTAAAGGTTTTATAAACTCAACAACCTGTTCATACGATTTTACACCACCAAATAATAATAATATATGATAATGTGATTTTTTAAATTCTCCGTTTGCATTAATATCTTTGTTATGTAAAGGACTTTCTACCCACTCAATATGTTCCTCGTCTAAAAAATCACGCCAATTGTCAGGCGCACTTTCTGGATATATAACAATGGTCCAATTCCTGCAACGTGTATCTTTTTTTTCCATAAAAACTCCTTTCAAATTTTTCGCCTAATATTCAACTATAATTAAATAAAATATATATAAAAATTTCTCTTCCCTGGTGGGGAATTTTCCCCCACACCCCCAAACATTTATTTTTTTGCAAATCAAAGATTCTGCAAAAAAATAAATCATTTTATATTCAACATTGGAATTTTGCGTAAAATCCACATTGTAAGCTTGTATAAATTATCAAAATTTAATAATATAATAAGTATAGGTATAGATATTTGCAAAGTAACCGGTCTTATAAAGAACCCTAGCAATGTTAAATTGTTAAAAATTAAATCTAAAAAAGTATTTATATTTGCTGCTAATTCACTTGGAAATGCTGGTATATTAATCCAAAAAAAACATGTATATAATAAAGTTTTAAATAAATTTAATATAGCTTCTAAAATCACTTTGTAAACACCTCCTCTAATTTATTTTTTAATAAATTAACTAAGCCAAAAATTATAATAGCGTCTACTAAAACAAAATAAACATCATGACAAGTTTTAAACGTATTATTTTCTAATAAACTATTTAAATTATAAGTTCGTGCACTAATTATTTTTTCATTTGTAGAAGGTTCAATAAAATCAGGTATTTGAATAATTGGTTCTTCAAAATTTATAGTTTTTATTCTTTCTAAAACATCTAAAATTAAATCAAGTGGATATGCTAGGAATCCTAAACGAGCAGAAAACCATTCTTTAAGTTCGTTAAAATAATTGTTTAAAAATCCATCTTCTGGTATAAATAAAGATTTTAATGCATTTATTAATAATTCAATTAATTTATAGACAAAAAAATTCTCGCTAAATGGATTTATATAACTTAATACTTCTTTCAATGTGCCCCATATTCCTTTGCTAGTTTCATTTTGTTCTTCTTGCAGTGTTGTTTGTTCTTTTATTAATGTTTCTTGTCTTTCATAATACTCTTTGAATACTTTTGTTTGTTCATCAATAGAGTTCTGAATAATATCACTCTCAGTTAAACCTCCATAAGTAGAATAAAGTTCTTTTGTGTAAGTTTTTTCTTTATATGTATAACTTAAAACATATACATATTGAGTATCTTTAACAAGTTTATCTTTAATAGATGACCAAGGAACAACATAAAAAAAGCCTCCATTCTCTGTTTCACGATAACAATTACTTGTAGTATTTAAAATAATAGGATCAAAAACATTCGAATGCCTTTCATAAGCTTCGTCGCCTTCTCCTACTGTTTCAACTTTTTGAATTACAAATTTTATATCTTCTGTACTTGTAAAATCACCTGGCATAATGACTATATCATCATTTCCTTTTGATAAATCTTCTGCACTATTTAAAATGTTCGGAAAAGTACTATAATTATTTTCACTTAAACAATTAAACAAATTATTAGTATTTGCAATTATAACAACATTATTATCATCTCGTATAATATCTAAACAGCTAAACAATACAGAACTAGAACAACCAAGTCCTTCTCCTATTCTAGCACAAGGAGAACCCCAAGGACCAGTAGTAACCATATCAAGCTCAGTCCAGCTATCACTCAATGAATAATAACCATAACAATAAAATTTTAAATTTTTATTATTAAAGCTATCATAACAATAAATTAAATGATTATTACCTCCTGGATTTTTAAAAGATAAACTATTATTAATAAATTCGGGAATATAAATTACACAATCATAATTACTTGAATTATAAGCAGTAATAACGATTGGAGAATCCCAAGAAATACTATTAATTGGCAAAGACTTAATTATTTTACCTTTTATACAAGGGTATAATTTAGTCGTTCCACCAACGTATTTATAGTTTAAATAATCACTAAAAACAACACTAGACGCACCACCATCAGGAAAAACCCACTGACTATTCCATGTACCACCGATAAATTTACTTGTACTCACATCCAAAGTACAAATATATAACTGCATTAAAGGATTAGATGTACCATCAGAATACATATGATAAAAAGTTTTATTAGGAACATCAAAGCCTAAATAACTCCCTTTCAAAACACCAAAAACGACAATAGAATTATTTGAAGAATTATATAAATAGACAGTATCATAAGATTCCTCACTAAAAGGCAAATCTTGTAAATAATATTTACCAATGCCACCTTCATCAACTACAACAGCATTACAATTGTTATGTATTATTAAAATAAAAAACAATATTAAAATAAATAATAAAATTTTTCTATATTTCATATTAGCCCCCTTTTATCATATTGCGAACATAAATATAAATAAAATAAATAATAATAGACATAATAATTACACTTAAAATACATAGTATATCTTCTTGATTTTTTATAATGGTATTAGTATTAGTAACTAATGTTTGAAAATAAGAACTATAATCAAAATACATAACTAAATACCTCCTTTAAACATTTTAGGAAAAGCAAATTTTAAAAACATTTGTACTAAACGCTCACTTAAAATAAAAATAATACCAATAGGCAAAGCCTGTTTTACTATATCTGCAATCATTTGAATAACAACATTATAATCAATTGACATTTTTCTTCTCCTCCTTCTTATCAATAGTATCTAAAACTTCTTTTACAAAACTTATATAATATTCTTCTTTTTCTTCACTTGTTTTTAGTGATTTAAAATAATCTTTGTCAAATCTTTTAATCATTGCTAACACCTCCATAAAAATTATTATTTCTAGATACACCCTTCCACTCTTTTCTATAACGCTTCATTTTTGCATACGTATCATAAGAATTGTATAATTTTGGACTATGAAACCAAATAATGTTTTTAACAGTATCAAATTTTAATTTGCCATTTTCTTCATGAGCACTCTCGCCATCAATAAGCTTATTAAATTGAATACATTTAAAAAAATTCTTACAAATTACAACGTTTTTTATTTGTTCTCGCAAAGGCTTAGCCATACGCATATATACTTGACTTGTACCAACGATATGTTTTCTTTGTTTTCTCTGCTGAGAAACTTCTATCATAACCTCAATAGGAACATTTTTACTTTCTAATGAATTAAACTCTAAATGAATTTCATCTATAAAATAAATCACTCCACAAAGACCATTTTCATGAGAAGTAAGACTTTTTATACCGTCATATGGAACAACTGCTGTATGTGCTGGCAAACCATTTATCTTAGTATTAGTGACTAATATTGCTCTTGGGTATTCAATACATAACTTTTTAACATATTGAACAGCAGAGAGAGTTTTACCAGAACCTTGGGAACCACAAAAAACTAATAAACCTTCTGGGTAAAAATATTCCGGATTTTCTTTTCTAAAATTTCTTTTGTATTTAGCCAAATCTATTAAATTTTTAGGATTTATAGAACCTCTTAATAAATCTAAATCCATATTTACTTAATGAAAGACTGAATAAGAATTAAAATTAAAAATATAGTTATTAAAAATTTAATAAATTGGCCTGTTGTGTTAAATATTTTTTTGAAATTATAATAAATAGAATTAATTACTTTTTTTATAAATTGTTTTACAATATAAAATTTCATAAAATCACCTTACTAATAAAATAATAAGGGGCAAAAGCCCCTTTGGTTATACTGATATTTTTCCTTTTGTAACAGCTTTTTTGAATATAGAAATAAGTTTTCTAACGCCAAACCACATTAAAACGAAAGTCATACCTACACCTACCATAGCTGCTAAAACTGCAACTATTTGACCTGGTGTAATACTTGCTACTAATGCTGATTTTAATGGCTCAATTGTATTTGCCATATCTCCCATAGCTGAAACACCTCCTTCCACAGTGTTCATATAAACACCTCCCTTTGATTTTATAAGTAATAGCGAACTTTATCGCCGTTTACTTCAAATGGAACATTTACTCTATCGAGTAACGAAACTTCTTTTATAAAAGAATTATATTTTTCTTTATCAGTAAATAAAGAAATATTGTTAGAGTAAGCAAAAGACTTATCTTGTGAATGTACTGGTGGAGTTATAAAAGTTAGCATATAATAATCTTTTTTTGATTTACCAATACCACTTCTGTAACCAGTAAAAATTAATTCATTTTCCATATTAAAAACTCCTTTCATAAAAATTGGGTATAAAAAAAACAACCCTACGGTTGTTATTAAATATAATTATTTAAAGATAAAAAGGTTAACATAAACTTTGATTTTGCGCAATGTTATGTTTTTTAAAATATATAGATTAGTGCTTCTCTCTTCTCATTAATCTACATATTTTTAAAAACATTTTATTTATTATCTTTAAAGAAATATTTCATTCTTTCTATAAATTCTTCATTAGATTTTGTAGCAATTATTTGATCAATTAATTGTTCAGTCATTTCTTGGACAGACATATTTGCCATTGCTTTTCTTAAAGCAAATACAGTTTCTAATTCTTCTTTTGATAATAGTAAATCTTCTCTTCTTGTTCCAGATTTATTTATATCTATAGCTGGGAAAATTCTCTTTTCAGATAGTTTTCTATCTAGATGAACTTCCATATTACCTGTTCCTTTAAACTCCTCAAATATAACATCATCCATTCTACTACCTGTATCTACTAATGCTGTTGCAAGAATTGTTAAACTTCCTGCATCTTCTGTATTTCTAGCAGCACCAAAAAATCTTTTTGGTTTATGTAAAGCACTAGGATCAAGTCCTCCAGATAATGTTCTTCCTGATGTCGGTATTACTAAGTTATATGCTCTTGCCAAACGGGTTATACTATCTAACAATATTACTACATCTTTATTTTGTTCTGTTAGTCTTTTAGCTCTTTCTAGAACCATTTCTGCTACTTTAACGTGATGTTCTGGAAGTTCATCAAATGTAGAATATATAACATCACCTTTAATAGATCTTTTCATATCTGTAACTTCTTCTGGCCTTTCATCTATTAATAGAACTATAAGCTCAATATCAGGGTTATTTGTTGTAATACTGTTTGCTATTTTCTTTAAAATAGTTGTTTTTCCTGCCTTTGGTGGAGCAACTATCATTCCCCTCTGCCCTTTTCCTATTGGAGATAATAAATCCATTAATCTCATTGTATATTCATTTGGAGTTGTTTCTAATTTTATTCTTTTATTAGGGTATATTGGTATTAAATCATCAAAAGAACGTCTTTTCATAGCTTTTTCTGGGTGTTCTCCATTTACTTCTCCTACATATATTAAGGCTGGAAATTTTTCGCCCTCTTTTGGAGTTCTTTTAATTCCCTTTATAACGTCACCGGTATCTAGTCTAAAACGTTTAATTTGTACAGGTGATATATATACATCCTTTGGTGTAGGTAAATAGTTGTCACCTCTTAAAAATCCATATCCATCAGGTAAAACTTCTAGAATTCCTTCTACAAATTCATCACCTTCATTTGTTAATTTATATCCTCCAGAAGTTACAGAGGAATTTTTTTCTTCTTTTTTTATTTCTTCAGTTGGTATAGTATTTGTTTCTTTAGATAAAATTTGTATCAAATCTTCTTTTTTTAGCTTTGAAATATTTTTAACTCCTTTTTCTTTTGCCATATCTTTTAATTCTGTAAGTGTTAGCCCCTCAAAATTCATAATTAAGCCCCCTAATATTTTATTAATTTATATAATTTAAAATCATTTGGAAATTTATTATAAGAATCTAAAAAAAATAGAAAATTTATAAAGTAGGCTTTTAAAGCAAAGCCTACTGCTTATTATTTGGTTTTGTCTATATATACTCTTTCATTTGGCAAATACATATCTAGTTTTTCTCTAGCAACATCTTCTATATATTCTTTCGAATTGATGTTATCTCTTTTAGCTGTTAAAGACTCTTGATATGCTAATTGCTTGTTTATTTGTTCTGTATAATATTCATTAGTATTTTTATATGAGTTTAAAGTTTTTTGTTGACCTATAAAAATATATAATACATAAGCAAAAATTGCTACAAATAATAGGTTTTTATAGATTTTTTTTGATTTTAAAAGTTTTTTCATCAGTAATTATCTCCAATTTATCCATAAAATATGTAAATTCAATACTTATAATATATATTTCAACAAAATTAAGTGAAATCCTTCTTAAATTCATTTTTTTTCTTTTTATTATGCAAAGATATAATTTTTTTCTTAAAATTTGACAAAGTTTTTCTTAGGTTAATAAATACAAATGATATTGGTGCTAAAAGTATTTTCCTTATGAATTTAAAAATATATTTTATAGGAATAACAAGAATATACTTAAATACTTGTTTTATTATTTTTACAATAAATAAATTTACTTTTATAAAAATTTTACTAAATAGCAACATATATAATGCTACCCCTATAAATACTCCTAAAAATATATAAGCTCTTAGTTCTCCATTATTAAATCTAAAAATTGAATATAGAAGAATTAATCCTGTAAAAATCCAAAAGAGTATATCTTGCAAATTTGTTCTAAAATCTGATGTTTTGAATGATTTTCGCATAATTCTAAAAATGTCAAATAGAATTCCAATAATTAATCCATTAAGTATAAAAATAAAAAATATATATGCTTGATTATTCAATATCTCACCCTATTTTATTTAAATATTTTTCCTATTAAGGAACCACCTTTTTTATCTGCTGATTTTTCGGAGTATGATAAATTAAATATATCCCCTTCAACAACGACTTCAGATGTGTCTATACTTAATTTATTAATTCTTAGATTTTCTCCTTTTACACTCAAAAGTCCTAATTCAGTTTCAACTATTACTATTTGATCATCAAAGCTTAAAACATCTAATACTCCAGAAATACTTAATTTTTCTCTATTCTCTAAAACTAGATTCTGAATAACATTTGTATTTAATGCTTTTCTTTCTTCTATTGCCATAAAACATCGACCTCCTAATAAAATCTTGGTACATAAATATATATATTCAGGTCTTGTCTAATTTAGAACGATAAAAACAAAAAAGAAGAGATTTTAAAATCTCTTCTTTAATATTAAATATTTAAATTCTAATGTCTGAAATGTCTCATTCCTGTAAATATCATAGTCATTCCATATTCATTACATTTATCTATTGATTCTTGGTCTCTTTTTGCTCCGCCTGGTTGTATTATAGCTGTTATTCCTGCTTCATGGGCTGCTTCTACACAGTCTGAGAATGGGAAAAATGCATCAGAGGCAAGTACTGCACCTTTTGTTACGCCTTCGCCTATTAATTCATTTGCGTGTTCTATTGATTGCTTTGTTGCCCAAATTCTATTTACTTGACCTGGTCCAATTCCTATTGATTGTTTATCTTTTCCAAGTGCTATTCCATTTGATTTAGTATATTTTACTATTTTCCAAGTAAATAACATATCTTCTAATTCTTTATCTGTTGGTTTTCTATCAGTTACTACTGTGTAATCGTCTAATAACTTAGAATCTATAGTTTGAAGTATTATTCCTCCATTTATTTTTTTAATATCATAAGAACCTTCTGGTTGTTTTACAGTAATGCTTGGTAATAAAAGTAATCTTAGATTTGGTTTTTGTTTTAATATTTCTAATGCTTTTTCTTCATATGATGGTGCAACGATAACCTCTAAAAAGATTTCCTTCATTTCGTTTGCCATTTTTTCTGTTATCTCTCTATTAGCGACTACTATTCCACCAAATATTGATGTTTTGTCTGCTTCAAATGCTTTTTTCCAAGCTTCATAAATATCTGTACTACTACCTACTCCACATGGATTTCCATGTTTACATGCTACAACAGTTGGCTCGTCAAATTCTTTTAATAATTCCAAAGCTCCATTCGTGTCGTTTATATTGTTAAATGATAATTCTTTTCCGTTTAATTGTTTTGCAATTGTTAGAGAACCTTCGCATTTTCCAATTTCTTTATATAAAGCTCCTATTTGATGAGGGTTTTCTCCATATCTCATTTCTTGAACTTTTTCATACGTTAGAGTAAGTTCTTGAGGTAAACTTTCATCTTTTCTTTCTTGTTTTAAGTAATTACAAATCATCGCATCATAACTTGCTGTATGTTCAAAGACTTTATTCATTAAATAGAATTTTGTGTCTAAAGAAACTCTTCCATTTTCTTTTAATTCTGTTAAAACTTTTTCATAATCTTTTGGATCTGTTATTACTGTAACATCTTGATAGTTTTTAGCAGCACTTCTAAGCATTGTAGGGCCACCTATATCTATATTTTCAACTGCTTCTTGTCTTGTTACACCTTCTTTTAATATTGTTTGCTTAAATGGATATAAATTAACTACAACAAAATCTATTGTGTCTACATTTAATTGTTTTAATTGCTCCATATGTTTTGGATTGCTTCTCATAGCTAAAATTCCTGCATGTACCTTTGGATGAAGAGTTTTTACTCTTCCATCTAGACATTCTGGAAATCCAGTTAAATCTGAAATTTCAATAGCTTTAACGCCTTCTTCTTTTAGTTTTTTATATGTACCACCAGTTGAAATTATTTCAATACCTAATTCTTCTAATTCTTTTGCAAATTCTACAATTCCTGTTTTATCAGAAACACTAATTAACGCTTTCAATACAAACAACCTCCTATTATTTTTTACTCCATCTTAAATAGCTTTCCATAAAGCCATTTAAATCTCCGTTCATTACAGCTTCAACATTTCCAACTTCATAATTTGTTCTATGATCTTTTACCATTGTATATGGACAAAATACATATGAACGAATTTGGCTTCCCCAAGCTATATCTTTTTGAACACCTTTTAAATCTTCTATCTTTTCTTTTTGTTCTCTTTCTTTTAATTCTAGAAGTTTAGATTTTAGCATTTTCATTGCAGTTTCTTTGTTTTGTATTTGTGATCTTTCTGATTGGCAAGAAACTACTATATTTGTTGGAATATGTGTGATTCTAACTGCGGAGTCAGTTTTATTTATGTGTTGACCTCCTGCTCCGTGATGCTCTATATGTGTCTATTCTTAAATCATCTGGATTTATATCTAATACAATATCTTCTGATATTTCTGGCAATACTTCTAAAGAAGCAAATGAAGTATGTCTTCTGCCTCCACTATCAAAAGGAGAAATTCTTACTAACCTATGTACGCCCATCTCTCCTTTTAAATACCCATATGCGTATTCACCTGAAATTAAGAATGTAACGCTTTTTATTCCTGCTTCATCACCTTCTAAGTAATCTAGTTCTTTTACGGTATAGTTATTACTAGAAGCCCATTTTGAATACATTCTATATAGCATTTGAACCCAATCTTGAGATTCTGTTCCCCCAGCCCCAGGATGAAGGGTAAGAATTGCATTGTTTTGATCATATTTTCCAGATAATAAGGTTTTTATTTCAAGTTCATTTAGTTCTTTTTCTACTTTTTTTGTAGCTTCTAGAACTTCCAAAGACATTTGTTCATCTGGTTCATCAATTAGTAATAATGACATTTCGTCTATATTATTTAATTCTTGCTCTAATTTTCTGAATGTTTCTACTTCATTTTTTAGTCTTTTTAGCTTTGTAACTATTGGTGTAGACATTGTTGGATTATCCCAGAAATTAGGGGCATTAACCTTTTGCTCAAGTTCGTTTATTTCTAATTGGATTTTAGATATGTCAAAGTGAATCACCAATCTTTTTTAAATTTTCTTTTAGTGCTGTAATTTTAAATTTGTTCTCTTCTAACTCTAACATAATTCACTCTCCATTCTAGTCTTTCAATTTATTATTTAAATAGTCCAATAATCCTTCTGGCATTTTTATTGTACACTTAACATCATCAGTTTTATAGAAACAATAATCATTTATTTCATCTTGTAAATATAATTCTACTCCGTTTTGTAAATTAATTTTTACATCTGTTTTTATTCCTAAACTTTTTGAAGTGTCGTCTTGTTCTAATGATATATTTTTACATATATCTAAAAGTTCATTTATATCTTTTTTTCTTTTTATTTCTACTGTTTTTTCTAGCTCGCCATTTTCATTGTATTTCTCTATTGTTATATTTTTAGTATCATATCTGTTATCAGATGTGTTGTTGTGTGCAACAGCAAAATATATTGAAAGCCCAATTATTATAAGTGCTACTATTCCTGCTACAAGATAAATTACAGTGTTTTTTTTCATTGTTAATGCCTCCTTAATTTTTTATTCATAATCTACAACATTAATCCAATTGCTTAAAAATTCTTGTTCTTCTTCTTTTCCTTTAGTCATTTGAGTTGCTGCAACTATTGGTATCCATCTTTGAATATTTGCTTTTGTTATACCAGATTTTTCTGAAAATAGATTGATATATTTTTCTGCTAATTCGCTTTTTCCTTCTATAGAAAATAGTAAGAATGTTCTAGCTGCATCTGCCGAAGCATTCCCTTGTGTTACGTGTGACCAGTCTATTACATATACTTCACCATTTTCTTTTATAATTACATTACTTGGATTAAAATCTCCATGGCATAATTTTGTATGATTTTTCATTCCTTCTAGTCTTTGCATTAGTTCATATTTTGTATTTTCATCTATATTTATTGCATTGCTTAATTTTCTTCTGAATTTATCTTTTATTCTGTTTAGTAAAGGTACTGAATTTGATAGTATTTTCATTTGAGTATCAACAAAAAGGTTTAAATACTCTTCTTCTTTTTCTGGATGTTCTTCCATTAGTTTATTAAGAGGTATACCTTCTATATGCTCTGAAACTAGTCCCCATCTCCCATCTATTTTTGTTACTTCTAGTAACTTAGGCACATTTAAAGCTGTTCCCTCCTCTACTCTGGCTTGATTTAAAGCTTCATTAAGTATATCTGCTTTTGAGTAGTTTTCTACAAATAATTTAATAGTTTTATCACTATCTTTATAAACAGTTTTGGTTTTTCTTTCTGCTATTGGATTATCTAGATTATAATGCATATTTATCATCCTTTCTTTTGAAATTATTCTTTTCCATAATAAGCTTTTAGATACATTTCTTTTATTTCACTTATTAATGGATATCTTGGGTTTGCACCTGTACATTGGTCATCAAATGCTTGCTCTGACATTTCATCTAATCTATCCAAGAAATCTTTTTCATCAATGCCATAATCTTTAATAGTTTTCTTAATTCCTATTTTTTCTTTTAATTCATTAATTGCTTTTATTAGGTTATTCAAGCTTTCTTCATCATTTGCTCCACCAAGTCCTAAAGCTTCTGCAACTTCTGCATATCTTCTTAAAGTATGTGGATGGTCATATTGTGGGAATGTTCCCATTTTTGTTGGTACTTCAGCACTATTAAATTTTAAAACATAATCAATCATTAATGCGTTTGCAATTCCATGAGGTATATGATGAAAAGCACCAAGTTTATGTGCCATAGAATGGCATACTCCTAAAAAAGCATTTGCAAAAGCCATACCAGCCATTGTAGCTGCATTTGCCATTTTTTCTCTTGCTTCTGGGTCATTTGCTCCGTTTTCATAAGCTCTTGGTAAATATTTAAATATATTCTTTAAAGACTCAATAGCTAGTCCATCTGTATATTCAGTAGCCATCATTGAAGCATAAGCCTCCAAGCAGTGTGTAACAGCGTCTATACCAGATGCTGATGTTAATCCTTTTGGAGCATTCATCATCATATTACAATCAACTATTGCCATTTTTGGTAATAATTCATAATCTGCTAAAGGATATTTTGTTCCTGTTTTTTCATCTGTTATAACTGCAAAAGGTGTAACTTCTGAACCAGTACCTGCTGATGTTGGAACTGCTATAAAATAAGCTTTTTCACCCATTTTAGGGAATGTGTAAACTCTTTTCCTTATATCCATAAATCTCATTGCCATGTCTAGGAAGTCAACTTCTGGATGTTCATACATAACCCACATAATTTTACCAGCATCCATTGCACTACCACCACCAACAGCAATTATTGCATCAGGTTTAAATTCATTCATTGCTCTTGTTCCTTCTATTGCACAAGCAAGTGTTGGATCTGATGCTACATTTGAAAATGTTGTATGTGCTATTCCTAATTCATCTAATTTATCTGTTATTGGTTTTGTATAACCATTTTCAAATAAGAATGTATCTGTTACTATAAATACTTTTTTCTTATCCATTACATTTTTTAATTCTTCTAAGGCTACAGGTAAGCAACCTCTTTTTATATATACCTTCTCAGGTGCTCTAAACCAAAGCATATTTTCTCTCCTTTCGGCAACTGTTTTTATATTTAATAAATGTTTTATTCCAACGTTTTCTGATACTGAGTTTCCTCCCCAAGAACCACAACCAAGTGTTAAAGATGGAGCTAATTTAAAGTTATATAAATCTCCTATTCCTCCTTGTGATGATGGAGTATTTATAAGTACTCTACAAGTTTTCATATTGCTATAAAATTCTTCTATTTTTTCTTTTTGTGTAAGTGTATTTATATATAATGATGAAGTATGCCCTAATCCTCCATCTGCTATAAGTTGTTTTGCTTTAGCTAAAGCATCTTCAAAATCTTTTGCTTTATACATTGCTAAAACTGGTGATAATTTTTCGTGTGCAAATTCTTCTGATAGGTCTACACTTTCTACTTCGCCAATTAGTATTTTTGCTGTTTCTGGCACTTCTAAACCTGCAAGTTTAGCAATATTATAAGCAGATTGTCCAACTATTTTTGCATTTAATGCACCATTTATAATTATTGTTTTTCTTACTTTTTCTATTTCTTCACTATTTAATATATAGCAACCTCTTTTTGCAAATTCTGCTTTTACTGCATCATATACTTTATCTAATACAATTACAGATTGTTCAGAAGCGCATATCATACCATTATCAAATGTTTTTGAATGTATAATTGAGTTTACTGCTAATATAATATCAGCACTTTCATCTATAATTGCTGGTGTATTTCCTGCACCAACTCCAAGTGCTGGCTTTCCACTTGAATAAGCAGATTTAACCATACCAGGTCCACCTGTTGCTAATATTGTATCTACTGATTGCATTAATGTATTTGTAAGTTCTAGTGAAGGAACATCTATCCATCCTATAATTCCTTCTGGAGCTCCCGCTTTTACTGCTGCTTCTAGAACAACTTTTGCAGCCGCTATTGTTGAAGCTTTAGCTCTTGGATGAGGGCTTATTATAATTCCATTTCTTGTTTTTAAACAAATTAATGTTTTGAATATTGCTGTTGATGTTGGGTTTGTTGTTGGTATAACTGCCCCAATTACTCCAATTGGTTCTAACACTTTTTTTATGCCATAATAGTTATCTTCTTCAACAACTCCAACTGTTTTTTCATTTTTGTATTTGTTATAAATATATTCAGCAGCATAATGATTTTTTATAATTTTGTCTTCTACTACTCCCATACCAGTTTCTTCTACTGCCATTTGTGCAAGAGGTATTCTTGCTTGATTTGCTGCAATTGCAGCAGCTTTAAAGATTTGGTCAACCTTTTCTTGTGAAAATTTTGAGAATTCTTCTTGTGCTTTTCTAACTCTTGTAATAGTATTTTGTAAACTCTCAATACTATCTACGACTTCATATTTTTCAGCCATTTTTTGCCTCCTTAAAATTGTTTATTATATAACTATTAGTATATCTCAAATTTATATAATAATATACTTTTTAACCGATTACATATTAACATATACATACTTCTTTTTCAATATTTTTTTTGCATATTTAAACTAAAAAATAATAAAAAACAAGCCAATAAATATCGACCTGTTTACTCATATTTAAATAATACTTTAGCCTTGCCATCTTTAACGTTAATCTCGCTAATTGCACCATTTACTATTGTTAAGCAAGGTGCTTTATGAGAAATATCTGCATCATAAATAACTGGGATATTAAGCCCTTTTAATATGCTATCTTCTAAACATGATTTTACATCATAATCGTAGCACGATACATCAACTCCAAATCTTCCAAAAACTATTCCTTTTGTATATTTAAAGTATCCTAATTCGTTCATTTTCCATAATACTCGAATAGTTTCTTCTTTTGATAATTCGCAATTATCAAAATACCAAATTATTCCGTCATTTTTGTATTTTTCATTAAAGTCATTTATTCCGTCATATTTGGTTCCAGCAAGAGTTGAAATTATATCAAAACATCCACCTATAATTCTTCCTTTTATAGTTACTGGCTCATCATCCAAGGTTTTCCAATATACTTTTTCTGTTAGATTGTAATTTTCTAAGCCTGTTTTTTTCTCTACATATTCATTTTCGTATAAATCATAATTGTGTTCTTCTTTTAAATTACCTTTTATTATTTCTAGAAAATCTAGTTGACTTTGATGAAGTGTTTCAGATCCAAATGAAGTAAAGTTCTGCCCATAAACAGTTGCAATATCACATTTTGTTGTTATTGGATATAACAATCCTGTTGGGTCAGAAAATCCTGCTATAAATTTAGGATTTTCTTTTATTAATTCAAAGTCTATATATGGTAATATTTCAACTAAAAATTCTCCGCCTGCAGCACAGAAAATCATGTTTATGTCTTTATTACTAAACATATCATTTATTTCTTTTGCTCTTTCTCTTGCTGTTGCACTTCTTCCTTTTTCAGATTTTAAAAGATTTTCTGATAAAATCAATTTATATCCCAATTTTTCTAATGTTTTTTTAGCATTTAAGGATTTATTTATTCTTTCTGCACAGTCTGCTCCAGCAGATGGAGCAGGAACACCTATGCAATCATTTTCTTTAATAAAACTAGGATATATCAAATTATTCACCTTTCTTTAACACATTATTTACCACAACAATTTTTATATTTTTTACCGGCTGCCGGCAAGGACATGGGTCATTTCTGCCAACTTTTGGGCCTTCGTTTGTAACAGGCATATGTGAAACCTCTTTTGATTCTTGAGGTGTAGAATTTTTTAATGCATTTACTGCTTGTTCAAGTCCTTGACTTGTTATTTTTACAGTTTGTTTTCTTTCAACATTATTAACTCTATTTATATTTAGTAAAATTTTTACTACGTCATGCTTAATGTCATTAACCATTTTGTCAAACATATCGAATCCTTCAATTCTGTATTGAACTACTGGATCTTTTTGACCATATGCACGAAGACCAATACCGTCTTTTAATTCATCCATTGCATCTATATGATCCATCCATTTTTGATCTACTACTTTTAGCATAACAACTCTTTCAACTTCGCCAATTTCATTTTGTCCAATTTCTTCTGCTTTTTTATCATAATTTTGTAATGCTTTTTCTTTTAATTCATCTGTTATTTCTTGAACATCTAAATGCTTTTTAGATAAGGTTTCTAAGTCATTTACATTAAATATTGTTTTTATTTCTTGTAATAATCCTTCTTTATTTACATCTTCTCCATTTCCAACATATTCTTGAATTGTTTCTTCTGCCACGCTATTGATCATGTGTAATATATTTTCGTGAATATTCTCTCCATCTAAAACTTGTTTTCTTTGTTTGTAGATTATTCCTCTTTGAGTATTCATAACATCATCATATTGAAGTACATGCTTACGAATACTAAAGTTCTTTCCTTCAACTTTCTTTTGTGCTGATTCAACAGCTCTTGAAAGTATTCCCATTTCTAATGGCATATTTTCATCTGCACCTAATGTGTTATATACTGATGTTACCATGTCTCCACCAAATATTTTCATTAGGTCATCATCTAGTGCAATATAAAATCTTGATTCTCCTGGGTCTCCTTGACGTCCACTACGTCCACGAAGCTGATTGTCTATTCTTCTTGATTCGTGTCTTTCTGTACCTATAATTTTTAGTCCACCTGCATCTACAACTTTTTGCTTTTCTTCTTTTATTTCATTATCAAATCTTTGTTCTAATTTACTAAAAGTTTCTCTTGCTTTTAATATTTCCTCATCTTCTGTTTCGTTATGTGTTGTTGATTGTTCTATTAATTCTTCTGAAAATCCTTGCTTTTTCATTTCTTGTTTTGCCAAGAATTCACTATTACCACCAAGCATAATATCAGTACCACGACCAGCCATGTTTGTTGCTATTGTAACGGCACCAAATTTACCAGCTTGTGCAATAATTTGAGCTTCTCTTTCATGGTATTTAGCATTTAATACTTCATGCTTTATTCCCTCTCTTTTTAATATGCTACTTAATTTTTCGGATTTCTCTATTGAAACAGTACCAACTAGCACTGGTTGACCCTTTTCATGGCTTCTTTTAATATCTTCTACTACTGCTCTAAATTTAGCATTTTCATTTTTATATATAACATCATTATTATCAATTCTTATCATTGGTTTATTTGTAGGAATTGATATTACGTCTAAATTATATATTTCTCTAAATTCAGATTCTTCTGTCATAGCTGTACCAGTCATACCTGATAATTTATCATACATTCTAAAATAGTTTTGGAATGTAATTGTTGCAAGAGTTTTAGACTCATTTGCAATTTTAACATGTTCTTTGGCTTCTATTGCTTGATGAAGACCATTACTGTATCTTCTACCATACATAATTCTTCCTGTAAACTCGTCAACTATTAATACCTCTCCATCTTTAACTATGTAGTCAATATCTTTTTTCATAATTCCATGAGCATGTAATGCTTGGTTAATATGATGAACTATATCAGAATTATCTAAATCATTTAGATTTTCTAATTTAAAATAATCTTCAGCTTTCTTGATACCTTTTTGAGTTAATGTTGCTGATTTTGCTTTTAAATCTACTATATAATCATATTTTTCATTATCTTCTTCTTGATCAAAATCTTTAATATCTTCTTCTACTAATACTTTTGATTTTAATCTTTTTACAAAATCATCTGCTTGTGAGTATAGAACAGAAGATTCTGCTGCTGTACCAGATATAATTAAAGGTGTACGTGCCTCATCAATTAAGATACTATCTATCTCATCTACAATTGCATAATTTAATGGCCTTTGAACCATATCATTTTTATATATAACCATATTGTCTCTTAAATAATCAAAACCATATTCGTTATTTGTACCATAAGTAATATCACTGTTATATGCTTTTTGCTTTTGCTCACTGTTCATGCCAGCAATTACAAGTCCAACAGATAGTCCTAAAAACTTATATAGTTTTCCCATCCATTCACTATCTCTTTTGGCTAAGTAATCATTTACAGTTACAACATGAACACCTTTTCCTGTTAGTGCATTTAAATATACAGGAAGTGTTGCAACTAAAGTTTTACCTTCACCAGTTTTCATTTCTGCAATTCTTCCTTGATGAAGAATAATTCCACCTATCAACTGAACATCAAAATGACGCATACCTAAAACTCTTTTAGAAGCTTCTCTAACTACTGCAAAAGCTTCTGGTAATATATCATCTAAAGTTTCTCCTTCATTTAACCTTTTTTTGAACTCTTGTGTCTTACCTGTTAGTTCTTCATCAGAAAGTTTTGATATTTCTGGCTCTAGTCCATTTATTTTATCTACTATTGGCATTACTCTTTTTACTTCTTTTTCACTATATGTGCCAAAAATTTTGCTAAATAAACCCATTTAATTTCCTTCTTTCAATTAATGTGTATGATGTGGCAAACTGAGTTTACCATACATTTAAATAATATATCATGAACTGTAATATATTGCAAGAATTTAACATAGAATTTAATTAGATAAATTGAAAGGACTGATATCATGTTTGTATGGAATATTAAATTAAATGGGAAAAAACTAGTAAAGATATTTCTTGTTATTATAGCAATTGCAATAACAATATATTTCGCAATTTCTGCATATATGATTTATAGCAATAGTTTTAAAGTAAAAGATGAAGTAAATAGTTCCAACATGATTAATATTTCTAATAATAATTATACTAACATTCTAAAGTCTGTACATGATGATATAGATTTTTATGTAGGTAAAGAAATATGCTTTTCTGGATATATTTATAGGTTGATAGATTTCAAAGAAACAGAATTTGTCCTTGCACGAGATATGATAATTAGTTCAGATATGCAAACATTAATTGTTGGTTTTTTGTGTGATTGCAAAAATGCCCAAAATTTTGCTGATAATTCTTGGGTCGAAATAAAAGGTGAAATTACAAAAGGTTCATATCATGGTGATATGCCAATAATTAAAATAAAAGAGATCAAACAAATAGAAAAGCCAAAAGATAATATTTATGTTTATCCTCCTGACGATACATATGTTCCTACTTCTGCTGCGTTTTAAATGAGAGGCACCTGCCTCTCATTATTTTCTATCTAATATAGTTTTAACTATTCCATTATCTATCATAGTTTCAAATACATTCTGTAAAATTATTAATACTATTGGGCCAATAAATAGTCCTATTATTCCAGAAAACTTGAATCCTGTATACATTGCTATTAATGTAAATACTGGATGTATTCCTATATTATTTCCAACAACTCTTGGCTCCAACAATTGATGAACCACGAGTATTATCACATACAAAGCAAATATTGCAATACCCAATTTTAAATCTCCATTTACAGCAGATATAATAGCCCATGGAATCATTACAGTTCCCGAGCCAAGTATAGGAAGTGCATCTACAAAACCTATTCCGAAGTGCAGACAAAAAAGGATAAGGAACATTTAAGCCACAAATTTTAAAGATATACAATCCTATCAATACCTCTATAAAAGATATAAGTATTAAAGTAGCTTCAGCTTTTAGGTATCCTCCTAATGTAGCTATTAATTTTTTCAGATGCATTCCAAATTTTTTTACCCATAGTTTTGGAAAATGATGTTCTAGTTGATCTAACATATACAATTTATCTGCACACATAAAATATGTTGAGAGTATTGTAATTACAATGTATATTCCTATTATTGGAAGAGAAGTTATGTTTTGAAGTATTGAAGTTAAAAAATTACTTATCCATTTTGTTAAGAATTCTAAAAAATTACTAGTTGCATTTTGAACTATTGGAATTACTTGCTTTGGTATTTTTACTTTTTCAAAATCTATGTTATTTATATATCTTTGAATTTGAATATATATTTTTTCTATATATATATTCAAACTTTGAAGTAAATTAGAAGACTCTGTAATTAGAGTAATTACTCCCCAACTAATCAAGGCTATTAGAATTGTAAAAATACACACTAAAACAATTATAGCGCTTGTTTTTCTTGTTAATTTTGTTTTATTATTTATAAATTTAATGAGGGGCTCTATTAATAAGGATATAATAAAACCAATTAAAAAAGGCATATAAAATAAAGCTAATTTAAAAGATAAATAAATTGCTACAAGTGTAAGAATCAGTATTAGTACTTTCTTTATAACTTTTGTAAAATAGCTCATATCAACTACCAAAATTTAATCACATCCTTACAATAGCTTGTACTATAATTATATGTAAAATATAGGTAATTATGCACAGAAAATGAAGCTTCACGAAGTGTGAAGTGAAAGGTGAAATTTCACTTCACACCTCACACTTTATTTTAGTTTAAAAATATCTTGGCCTTGGTGGTGGTCCCATTGGAGGTCTTGGTGGTCTATTAGGTGGTGGCATTCCTGGCCCTGGACCCATTGGTGGTCTTCCTCCTCCTGGTGGAAATGGTGGTCTAACAGGTGGCCTATTAGGTCTTCCCCATTCTCTTAATAATAAAATCCTTATTAAATCTCTAAGTAAAAAATTGTTTTGTCTAGTTTCTCTTGTTTGTTGTTCAGGTTCTTTTGCATTTGGATTTATTACGTCTCCATTTTTTAGTTGAACCTCTGCACGCTGTCCTATTTGTTGGTCTTCTGGTTCAACGTTTCTATATATTTCATCTGTCATTTGTTCTAATAAATCTTTTGTAATTTCACGGTTAGAATTCATATTACAAGTCTTGCACACCATTGGATATATAATTCTATATATTTCTGGATAAAATGCCGTTAAATCTTGTGCTGGTCGTTCTGCAATGGGCATTTCATCTGTATAACTATACATATCTTCTTGTGCATCTGTATATGTATAGTTCCTTTCCGGGTATGGAGAATATCCAAGTACATTTCTCATGTATTCTTCATAGTTTTGACAATTCATTACTAAACCTCCTTTTTTGCATGTTATATTATATGCAGAAGGTAAATTTTTATTGCAAAAAAACAAAGATTATATTTGATATAATCTTTGCTTTTTGCAATATATTTTAATTTTGAATATAAATACAAATTACAGTTTATTTACTATTTGTTTAAATTTGTTTCCTCTTTCTTCAAAGTTTTTAAACATATCAAAGCTTGCACTTGCTGGTGAAAATAGCACCACATCACCTTTTTTGCTTACTTCTTTTGCTTTATTTACTGCTTCTTCTAATGTATTTACCTTATATATTGGTAGATCTTTTTTTATAAATTTTAATTCATATGTTACTGCACTATATATTTTGTTTGCTGTTTGGCCTAGTAATATTAATGCTCCAACATTTTCTACAATTGGTTTTGCAATTGGTGTATAATCTAAATGCTTATCATATCCACCTGCTATTAGAACTATATTCTCATCAAAAGAATTCAATCCAGCTATTGTTCTTGTTGGGCTAGATGCTATTGAATCATTGTACCATTTTGCCCCATTTATTTCTTTTACAAATTCTAATCTATGTTCTACTCCTGAGAATTCACTTACGGCCTTTGCTTGTATTTCTGGACTCACAAATCTTTTTGTCGCAGCTACTGCAGCACATATATTTTCGGCATTATGTACTCCTCTTAGTTTTATATTTTTAGTATTTACTATATGTCTTCTAAGTCCATTTTCACAATCTTTTATAATTCCATCATCTAAGATAATACCATTATCTAGTTTTTCCTTACTACTAAAATATACAACATTTCCTTTTGCTTCTTTTGCAAAATTTCTTGTTATATCATTATCATAATTCAATACAAGTAAATCACTTTCATTTTGCATTTTGAATATATTTGCTTTTGCTTCTTTATATTCATCGTAAGATTTATGTATATCTAAGTGATTTGGTGTAACATTTGTAATTACCGCAATCTGTGGGCTTACTTTCATTGTCATTAATTGAAAACTGCTTAGTTCTAACACAACATAGTCTTCTGGTTTCATTTCTTTTATTTTCGTGAATAATGGGATTCCAATATTTCCACCTAAATAGCAATTCAATCCTTGTTCTTTTAAGATTTGATATATTAAAGATGTAGTTGTTGTCTTTCCATCACTTCCTGTTATACCAATAGTTGTACCTGGACACATTTCCAATACTAATTCTATTTCTGAAGTAAGTAGTGCTCCTCTTTTTACTTCTGCTTCTATTTGAGGTGTGTCTGGCCTACAAGAAGGACTTCTAAATATTACATCAAATCCTACTAATTTGTTTAAATAGTTTTCTCCAAAGAAAAACTTTAGTTTATATTCATAAATTTTGTCTAATATAGTTTTATCTAAATTTTCTACATCTTTATTATTGAACAGTGTTATATTTGCTCCTAATTTATATAATTCATCTATTAATGGAATATTGCTTACTCCCAAACCAATTATTGCAACTTTTTTTCCTTTTATGTAATTATTAAATTCTTCTAATTTTTTATTTACAAATTTCATAAAATCTCTCCTTTATATTTTTTATTACATCCTGCTTTTTCTCTAATTTGTTCTTTCCACCTGGATGTATCATATAGTCGAAACATTTATTTTCTTTGCTATTATATATAGCAAAATATACGGTATTTAATTCATCACTATTATTTTTTAAATCTTTTTTTCCTAATTGACCTGTTATTCCTATTCCCCAGTCTGATTTTGCAAAATTTGAAATAGTTTTTGCCATTTCTTTTGCTACGTTTGTGCTATATACAGTATATTCATCTATTATTTTTTTGTTTACTCCAAAGTATTCTTTCCATTCGTTTGAGTATGTTATTAATCCTAAACTAAAAACATCACTCGAGCCATCTATGTTGGTTATTTCACTTGCAAGCATTCCTCCAGTACATGATTCCATGCAAGATATTGTTTGATTTTTATTTTTTAAAATTTCTACTATTTTTTTCATTTTTTTACCTCTTTAAAATTATATAACAAAATATCATATTTAACAATTTTTATTAGAATATTTTTTATAATTTTGAAAATAATATTATCGTAAAATAAATTTGGAGGTGTTTTTATGTCAAAGAAAAATAAAGAAAATAAAGAAAATAAACAAAACAAGGAAAACAAAAACAACAATAGAAATGAAAGAATAGACAATAATAATTGCAAATAATATAATATGTAAAAGAGCAAGATTAATTTAAAATTTAAATCTTGCTCTTTTACATATTATCTATCCATTCCATGTTTAGGATTATCGCAAAATGATGGTCTATCATTTTCTCCCCAAGCTTTATGTACATCTATAAAACTAGTATTGTCTACATTCTTATTTGATTCACTAAAACTTATGTGATGTCCTATCATTTTTTCAAAATTTTCTAAATTTAATTTTTTTCCGTTGTAAACTCCTGTTTTTTCGTTACCATCAAAATCTAAAAAAGTTAACTTTATTCCATTTTCAGCTTCTTCTACTCTAATTAATTTTGCTTGTGACATAATGTATTGCCTCCTAATTTTTTTCTAATTATATAATATTAAACTGGTTATGTCAATCTTATGACTCTAAATATTTTTTTAAAAATTTTCCTGTATATGATTTGTCATTTTTTATTATTTGCTCCGGTGTTCCTGTTGCAATTATCTCTCCTCCATTGTCTCCGCCTTCTGGTCCTAAGTCTATAATATAGTCTGCTGTTTTTATTAAATCTAAGTTATGTTCAATTACTACAATAGTATTTCCGGTATCTACTAATCTTTGCAAAATATCTACTAATTTATGGACATCTGCTATGTGAAGTCCAGTTGTAGGCTCATCTAATATATATAAAGTTTTTCCTGTTGGCCTTTTAGAAAGCTCTGTAGCTAATTTAATTCTTTGTGCTTCTCCTCCTGAAAGTGTTGTTGATGGTTGTCCAAGTTTAATATAACCAAGTCCTACATCGTATAATGTTTGAATTTTTTGTTTTATTTTAGGTATATTTGCAAAAAATTCTAAAGCTTCTTCTACTGTCATTTCTAGTATGTCTGATATGCTTTTCCCTTTGTATTTCACTTCTAATGTTTCTTTATTATATCTTTTTCCTTTACATACTTCACATGGTACATAAACATCTGGTAAGAAGTGCATTTCTATTTTTAAAACTCCATCACCTTGGCAAGCCTCACATCTTCCTCCTGCAACATTAAAACTAAACCTTCCTTTTTGATATCCTCTTAATTTTGCTTCATTTGTATTTGCAAATATGTCTCTTATATAGTCAAACACACCAGTATATGTTGCTGGGTTAGAACGAGGAGTTCTACCTATTGGTGATTGATCTATATTTATTATCTTATCTATATTTTCTATTCCAACTATTTCTTTACATTTTCCACCTTTTTCTGATGAACCATATAATTTTTTTGCTAAATTTTTATATAATACTTCATTTATAAGTGAACTTTTGCCAGACCCTGAAACACCTGTTACGCATGTGAATACACCTAGTGGTATTTTTACATCTAAGTTTTTAAGGTTATTTTCTTTTGCGCCTTTAATTGTAATAGAAACTGGCTTTGCTTTTCTTCTTTTTTTAGGTACTGGTATTTTCTTTCTTCCGCTTAAATACTGACCAGTAATAGAATTTGGAACATTTTTTATCTCTTCTGCAGTTCCTTGAGCTATTACATTTCCTCCATGTACACCTGCGCCTGGTCCTATATCTATTACCATATCTGCAGCATACATTGTATCCTCATCATGCTCTACTACAATTACAGTATTTCCTAAATCTCTTAATCTTTTTAATGTTGCTAAAAGCTTATCATTATCTCTTTGATGTAATCCAATACTTGGTTCATCTAATATATATAGCACTCCTGTTAATCCTGAACCAATTTGTGTTGCTAAACGAATCCTTTGAGCTTCTCCTCCTGATAATGTTCCGGCTGACCTAGAAAGTGTTAAATATTCCAAACCTACATCTATTAAGAACTGAAGTCTTGCATCTATCTCTTTCAAAATTTGCTCTGCTATCATTTTTTTCGTTTTGCTTAATTGCAAGTCATTTAGGTATTTTTTTATTTTATTTATTGGCATATCTGTTAATTCTTGAATATTCTTTGTTCCAACAGTTACAGCCAAACTTTCTTTTTTTAATCTTGCTCCATTACAGCTATCGCAATGGCTGTTACTCATATACATTTCATAAAAGTCTCTCATACCTTGTGATTTTGTTTCTCTGTAACGTCTATCTAGTGTTGGTATTACACCTTCAAATGGTGCTGTAAACTTTCTTGTTCCTGCAGCTGACTGATATTCAAAATCTATTTCTTCTGTTCCTGTTCCATATAGTATTTTATTTAAAAATTCCTTTGGTAATTTTTTTATTGGAACATCTTTTATTTTTACGCCATAATGTTTTGCAATACTTTCAAAATACATTTTAGCCATAGTATCGCCTTTTTTCATAGTGCTAGCTCCAAATGCTTTTACACCATCATATAATGTTTTATTTTTATCAGGAATTATTAAATCTTCATCCATTTTCATTAAATATCCAATTCCCAAGCATTCTGGGCATGCCCCAAATGGATTGTTAAAAGAGAACATTCTTGGAGACAATTCTTCAAAACTAATATTACAATCTGGGCACGCATAATTTTGGCTATACAAAACATCCCTAGTTTCTGTGGTTCCGCCTATTCCAACTAGTACAAGATTATTTGCATATTTAAATGCAGTTTCAACACTCTCTGTTAATCTGCTCCTAATATCATCTTTTATAACTAATCTATCCACTATTATATCTATATTGTGTTTTTTCTTTCTATCTATTTCTATGTCGTCTGTTAATTCATAAATTTGACCGTCTACTCTTACTCTAACAAATCCTTCTTTACTAAAGTCTTCTAAAAGTTTTGTATACTCACCTTTTCTACCTCTTACCACAGGAGCAAAGACTTGTATTTTTGTTCCTTCTTCTAATTCCATAAGAGAATCTACAACTTGGTCTATTGTTTGCTTTTCTATTTTTTTGCCACAATTAGGACAATGTGGTACACCAATTCTTGCATATAGCAAACGAATGTAATCATATATTTCTGTTACTGTTCCAACTGTAGAACGTGGGTTTTTAGAAGTTGTTTTTTGATCTATTGAGATTGCTGGTGATAGTCCCTCTATTAACTCTACATTTGGCTTTTCCATTAGACCTAAGAATTGTCGTGCATAACTAGACAAACTCTCTACATACCTTCTTTGTCCTTCTGCATATAATGTATCAAAGGCAAGAGAAGATTTTCCGAGAACCAGAAAGTCCTGTTATTACAACTAATTTATCTCTTGGAATTGTTAAATTTATATTTTTTAAGTTATGCTCTTTAGCACCTTTTATTATTATACTATCGTTCATCTCTCGTATCCTCATTTCTATTTTTTTGAATTAAATATTGATTTAATCTATCAAGTCCATCTATTATTCCTTCTATGTCAGTATTTTCACTAGTAAAAGTTGCTATTTTTTTAACTGCTTTTCTGCTGTTATCTGGGCAAATAGAATATCCTCTAGAATTCTTTCTAATATAATCTATTGCTCTAAAATCGTTTCTTCCATTGCCTGCATATATGCAAAAATCTAAATTGTTAATTCCTCTAATCCATTTTTCTACATATTCTAGTTTTCCTTGTGCTGCAATGTCATAAGCATCTTTTGTTGCTCTTTCAGGAAATGGAGCGATTCGATCATAAGTATTTTCTTCTTGACTTATTCCTGCAGGATAGCTGGCAGTCGCACCTTGAATGTCTCTTATAAATGTTCTTTTTTCTCTATTATATTTTGCTATATATGTGTCTAATTTATCTAGGACTTTTTCCATTATATCTAAAGGAATTGGAGATAATAAATGCATATAAACTGTTGATTTAGTAGTTTGTTGTATTTTATTTATCTGATCAAAAAATCTAAAAAGCTTTCTGGCATCTAAAGTGCCATTTTTTTCATTTAATAGTGTTCCTTCTAAATCGCAGAACATTAAAATAGCTTTATTATTCATAAAATCCCTCTTTCTAATAATTACTTTGTTTTTTGTTAACATAAATATTTTAACATAGTTTAGTTCATTTTTCTACAATTATATGTTTAATTTGATAAATTTATTGATTTATTTTACATAATGTGTTAGTATTTTGTTATGGCAATATTAATATGGTATTTGTAAATTCTATTACCTAATTTGCCAAAAAAGTTGAGCAAGAACCATTTTTTTGGAGGTATTTATTACAATGGATTTTCCAACCCGTTCTGAAAAGCGAGAGGCATTACTTATTCAATCTGCTGAAAGAGGTGAATTCTCTCGGAGAGATTGCTTGTATTTGGCAGAAATAAGAAAGCTTGAAAAAGATGGATTCACAGTTCATGTGAGTTCGCCCTTTGATGAAAACAGGAAGTTGTTTAATGTTACAATTTCTTGGGGAAATGCGTACAAAAATGTTATTCCGTATTTAGTTTATTCATATACTACCGGATCCATTAACACATTTCCTGAATCCCAAATATCAACTTTTGCGCAGAGACTTTATGTTACTGCCAAAAGAGCTAACACTTTTTAAAATTTGTTAGTACCATAAGAACACACTAGCTTGCTCAGCTTTTACCCCTTCTTCCTGTAAGAGGGGGTTTTCTTTTTTACTTTTTTCTATAATAGCTTTTCCAACTCTTTAATTTTATCTCTTAGCTCTGCCGCTTTTTCAAATTCCATATTTGCAGCATGTTTTAACATTTCATCTGTTAATTTTTTGATTATATCTTCTACACTTTCATCTTTTTGAATTTCATATTTTGAGCTTACATCTTCTACAATTGTTGCTTTTATAGCTTCTCTTACAGATTTTTTAATTGTTTGTGGTACAATATTATGTTCTTTATTATATATTTCTTGAATCTCTCTTCTTCTATTTGTTTCTGTTATTGCTTTTTCCATACTTTCTGTAAGTTCATCTGCATACATTATTACTTTTCCTTCTGAATTTCTTGCTGCTCTTCCTATTGTTTGTATTAAAGAACGTTCACTACGAAGGAATCCTTCTTTATCCGCATCTAATATTGCAACAAGCGACACTTCTGGAATATCCAGGCCTTCTCTTAAAAGGTTAATTCCAACTAAAACATCAAACTCTCCAAGTCTTAAATTTCTTATTATTTCCATTCTTTCAAGAGCTTTTGTATCTGAATGCATATAGGTTACTTTTATATCTAAACTTTTTAGATAAGCTGTTAAATCTTCTGCTTGTTTTTTTGTAAGTGTTGTAACTAGTACCCTTTCTTTTTTCTTTTCTCTTATTCTTATTTCATTAATTAAATCATCTATTTGATTTTCTACTGGTTTTACTTCTATTTTTGGATCTAGTAATCCTGTAGGTCTAATAATCTGTTCAACTATATTTCCTTTTGATTTTTCTTTTTCGTAATCAGCTGGTGTTGCGCTTACAAATACACATTGATTAATTTTTTGTTCAAATTCATTGAATTTAAGAGGTCTATTATCAAATGCTGATGGTAATCTAAAGCCATAATTAACCAATGATTCTTTTCTTGCTCTATCTCCATTATACATTGCTCTTACTTGTGGTATTGTAGCATGTGATTCATCTATAAATAAAAGAAAATCATCTGGGAAGTAATCAAATAAAGTGTATGGTGCAGAACCTGGCTTTCTTCCACTTATGTGTCTTGAATAATTTTCTATTCCTTGACAAAATCCAGTTTCTATAAGCATTTCTATGTCAAAATTTGTTCTTTCTTCTATTCTTTGTGCCTCTACTAATTTATTTTGTGATTTAAAATATTCTACTCTTTCTTTTAATTCTTCTTCTATTGTTTTTATTGCATTTTTTAGCTTGCCTTCTCCTGCAACATAATGTGAATTTGGTCCTATTAAAACATGACTTCTAATTCCTATTGGCTTTCCTGTTAAAGGATTTATTTCTGCTATTTTTTCTATCTCATCTCCCCAAAATTCTACTCTTAAAGCACTTTCTTCTTGGTTTGAAGGATATATTTCTAGTATGTCACCTTTTGCTCTAAATGTTCCTCTTTTAAAATCTATTTCGTTTCTTGTGTATTGCATTTCAACAAGTTTCTTCATAATGACATTTCTGCCTTTTTGCATTCCTGGTCTTAAAGAAAGCATTAATTCTTGGTAATCTTCTGGATCTCCTAAACCATATATGCATGAAACTGATGCAACTATTATTACATCCTTTCTTTCAAAAAGTGAAAGAGTTGCAGAATGACGTAGCTTGTCTATTTCATCATTTACAGAAGAGTCTTTTTCTATATATGTATCTGATGAAGGAATATAGCTTTCTGGTTGATAATAATCATAGTATGATACAAAGTATTCGACTGCATTCTCAGGGAAGAATTCTTTGAACTCAGAATACAGTTGTCCAGCTAGTGTTTTATTGTGTGCTAAAATCAATGTTGGTTTCTGTACTTTTTGAATAACATTTGCCATTGTAAATGTTTTACCTGAGCCTGTAACTCCTAAAAGAGTTTGAAATTTTTTACCTTCTTTTATTCCATTACTTAAATATTCTATTGCCTGTGGCTGGTCGCCAGTAGGTTTATATTCTGAATGTAATTTAAACATATTTCCTCCTAACATATCTTAGAATTATATCATATAGTACAAATGTTTGCAATAGATTAATAAAATATATAAGGAGCAAGAATATAAATTCTATAGCTCCTTTTCATTTCTAAAACATATTTCTAAACTGTTTCCAAATTCCTCTTGTAAAATAACTCGCCATTTTTAATGCTTCTTTTTCTACTCTATCAAAAGCTTCAATATCTGTTTTATAATCTCCTCTTAGCCTAGCTTTTACTTCTTCTGTTGTAAGTGCTAAATGTTCATATAACATTTGCTGTAATTCTTGTCTGTTATAATATGGATTTATTGAACTAAGGAATTCTGCAATTTCATCTGCATTTTGATGCCATTTTTTATCTAGTTCTTGAGCTTTTAAGTTATCTTTATTTTTTAGTGCAACTATTAAATCTCCTCCTATTTTTAAGTGTTCTGTTAAAAGATTTTGTATTCTTTGCGCAACTGAATTTCCATAATATCTTCTGTATATATTAGCAATGTCAACGGAATTTCTTAATAATCTTTTCTCTGTTTCATTTAAATCTTTTAAATTTTCTGCTACACTTATTAAAAATAGTCTGGTCCAAAACACATGTTGTTCCCATAATGTATTCATTTCATCTGATAAGTTCATTGCATTTTGAGTAATGCATATTTTTTCATTCGGCCTATTGTTTGAGTTTGGACAAATTTTTATAATATCACCAATTCTTAAATTATATGGATTAATATTTCTATTCATTGAAAGTATTGCTTCTACTGTTGTATTGTAGTAAATAGCTAATGAATACAAATTATCTCCATAGTTAATTCTATGTTGTATTTCATTAAAGCAATTCATATATATCCATTTCTTTCATAAAAGTATACTATATAATATAATATGATATTGCTAGCTTTTCATGCCAACTTCTAATATTTATTTACATTGACAAATTTATATTTTTTGTATATTATTATTGTAGTTATTTTTTTAGGAGGCTACTAATGAAAAAAAATATTAAATTTTTGTTTATTCTTACAATGTTTTTAGTTTTAATAATAAATACCTATTGTTTTGCAATTGATATGAACTTAACAATGAATAATCAGACAGGAAACAATGAATTAGAGGTTCAGACAAATGAAGTAAATGCACAAAATAATAATTCAATAGATACATCTGTTCAAAATAGCGAAAGCAACACAGAGGAAACATATACTCCTTCAAATGCTCCTTCGGTTGTTACTACTACAACATCCAATAGTAATAATTTTCTTACAATAGATAATATTATATCAATAATTTTAATTGCTATAGGAATAGTTTTAATTCTTTTTGGAATTGCAATTTTTGTACGTTTTAAATAGTTTTATTTTTTAAATGCTTTTTATATAAAAAGCATTTTTTATTGTATATTTTTTTGTTTTTTATAAATAATATAGATAGATTATAAACAAATTTAGGAGGGTAAAACAATGAAAAGAAAAACACTTATAATTTTATCTATATTATTTGCACTTTTATTTATATCTACTATTTCTTTTGCAAATAACGATATTAAAGATGGAGTTCATTCTGCTACTGATACTGTTATTGATGGTGCTTCAAATTTAGTAAATGACGCTAGAAAAGGTGTTGGTGCTATAGAAAACACTGTAGAAAATGGTGCAAAAGACATCGGTAATGCAATCCATCATGACAATACAAATGGCTATACTACTACAAGAACTGCAACAACAGGAACAACTACAAATGGTATGAACAGTACTTTATGGACATGGGTAATTTTAGCAGTAGCCGCAGTAGTAATTATAGGACTTATCTGGTATTATGCTTCTCAAAATAATCATGTAGATAAAATGTAATTTGCTTTGCAAATTACATTTTATCTATTTTCTCTTTTAAATTAATATGCTATAATATGTATATCAAATTAAAAAGAGGTATTTACAATGTCTAAACAAATTGCAAAAAATCCCGTTGCACGACACAATTATGAGATTATTGATACTTTAGAAACTGGTATTGTTTTGTCTGGCACAGAGATTAAATCTATTAGAAATCGGTAAAGTTAATTTAAAAGACAGCTATGCTAATATAAAAAATGGCGAATTATTTATTTATGGATTACATATAAGTCCTTACGAGTTTGGAAATATTTATAATAAAGATCCATTGCGTGATAGAAAGCTATTAGTAAATAAAAGAGAAATAAATAAACTTGTTGGATTAATTAAACAAAAAGGATATTCCCTAGTTCCTATTTCTATGTATTTTAAAGGTAACTTTGTAAAAGTTGAATTAGGTATAGGTAAAGGTAAAAAATTATATGATAAAAGACGAGAAATTGCAAAAAAAGATGCTGAAATGAGAATGAGAAGAGCTAAAGATTAGCTCTTCTCTATTTTTAAGTCTCTTTTCTATAATATTATGCTTTGTTGCTTGATCCAAATACGTCTCTTATTTTATGTTCTACTACCTCTGTTATTTTTTCTCTTGCTGGAGTTAAATATTTTCTTGGATCAAATGCAGATGGATTTTCTGCTAGTGATTTTCTTATTTCTCCTGTAAATGCTAGTCTTAAATCTGTATCTACATTTATTTTTGATACTCCTGACAAACTAGCTTCATGTAATATTTCATCTGGAACGCCTTTTGCTCCTGGTATATCTCCCCCATAACTATTGCATGTTTCTACAAGTTCTGGTATTACTGTTGAAGCTCCATGTAGTACTATTGGTGTGTTTGGTATTTTTTCTTTTACTTGTTTTAATATATCCATTCTTAAACGTGCTTCACCTTTGAATTTATATGCACCATGACTTGTTCCTATTGCTATTGCTAAAGAATCACATCCTGTTCTTTCTACGAATTCTTTTGCTTGATCTGGATCTGTATATTTAGCATCTTCTTCTGAAACATTTACATCATCTTCTATTCCTGCTAGTTGTCCCAATTCAGCTTCTACAACTACTCCTCTTTCATGTGCATAATCAACAACTTTTTTTGTTAATGCTACGTTTTCTTCAAAACTATATTTAGAACCATCTATCATAACTGATGTAAATCCATTGTCTATACACATTTTACATGTTTCAAAATCTGGACCATGGTCTAAATGTATTGCTATTGGAATATTTGTTTCCTCTACTGCTGCTTCTACCATTTTCATTAAATATTTTATTCTTGCATATTTTATTGCTCCACTTGAAGCTTGAAGAATTACTGGTGAATTTTGTTTTTGTGCAGCATCTACAATTCCTTGTATAATTTCCATATTATTTATGTTAAATGCACCTATTGCAAACCCCTCTTTCATTGACTTTTCAAACATTCCTTTTGTTGTTACTAATGGCATAAATATTACCTCCTAAATTTTATTATTTTTTATATTGTTATTTTATTTCTAAAATCTTTTCATGTCAATAGAATAAAAGAAAAGGTACCAAAATATTTTGGCACCTTTTCTTGGAAAACATTACTTAAATTTTGTTGACAAAGTTTTTATAATTCCGTAGCTTCCTATTCTAAAGAAATATTCCCGGTTTAAAATTCCAACTTCACTAATATCTATTTCTTTTAGAATTTTTTCTGCAAATGCATCTTTAGTTTCTGTTTGCCCATGGTTTATTAGAACACCTCTTAAATTATTAAACTTCTTCAATAATTCGATTAATTCTTCTGATTTTGCATGAGCAGAAAATTCATTACAATAAGATACATCTGCAAATTTCTTGCATATCAAACCGCCGACTTTAACAATCTCGCCTTCTTCTGCATTTCTTAAGTTTGCTCCAAAAGACCCTTCTGCTGTATATCCAGTAAAAAGTATTAGTGCATTCTCTTTAGAAATAAAATATGGTATATAGACCTGCGCTGGTCCATATGTTCCCATTCCTGATGTTGTTACAATTATTTTGCATTCATCCATTTCTAATAAGTCATTTCTAGATTGACTATTAACAAAAAACAAATTTTTAGGTAAGAAATCTCTTTTGGATTTATCTATTAAAATTTCTGAATCAAGATACAATGATGTATATGCATGTGCTAAATGTCCATCAAAATATATTGGAACATTTATATCAAGCTTATTAGTATCTTGTAATTCTTTTAACCTTAATAGAATCTCCTGTGATCTTCCTAGTGAAAAAACTGGAAGAATAATAGTTTTTCTTTCCTCTATTGCCTCTAATACCTTTTCAGAAAAGAATCCGTGATTAATTTCTTCTACAGAAGTATCTCCGTATGTTGATTCTATAACAACAGACATTTTCTTATTCCTAACCCGCATTGGAAGTTCATGCAAGTTTAAGAATTCATTTTTATTGTTATAATCTCCTGTAAATAAAACATTTATGGGTTCTTCCCCTGGATAATTGATTTCAATAAGTATCATTGCCGCCCCTATTAGATGTCCATTTTCTAAAAATGTAACTTCTATATTAGGAGTAACTTTAATTTTATTATTGAAATCAACTCCAACAACATTATTTAATGTTGTTTCTACATCTTTCACATTATAAAGTGATGATTGATGTTTTCTTTTACATACATCAGCAAGTACTTTTTGACTATCATTTAATGCTAATGGAAGTAATATTTTAGTCTGAGTTGAGCAATATACTTTTCCATTATATCCTCTTTTAAATAATAGTGGTAGTCTACCAATATGATCCACATGATTATGAGTTACTACTACAAATGATATTTCATCACAATCAAAAGGCAACTCATTATTTAATGAATCATATTCTTTTTCTTGAAAAAGTCCACAATCAATTACGAATTTGACAGTTTCCCGATTTGGAAGTTTTAAAACTGCTAGAAAGCAACTTCCTGTAACTTCTGGATGACAAGCCATTATGTCTAAATACAATTTAATTTTGTTTCCCATGAGTTTCCCTCCATTCAAAAAATTTTTTTAATGGGAACAAATTCTAACATTTGCATTATATAATATTTTTTTGTACTTTTCAATATTTATGTACACTATTTATTTAACATATTTTATTTTACTTACATATTATATACGAAGATTATGTAGGAGGATTTTTTATGAATAATTATGAAATTATGATGAATGGTAATGTTAAAATTGGTGAATTTGCACCTGAATTCGAAGCTCAAACTACAATGGGAAATATTAAACTTTCTGATTATAAAGGAAAGTGGGTTGTTCTTTTTTCTCATCCTGGAGATTTTACCCCCGTTTGTACAACAGAGTTTATTGCTTTTTCTAAAATGAATACATACTTTGAAAATTTAAATACCTGTTTGCTTGGTCTTAGCATAGATAGCAATGCTTCACATTTAGCTTGGTTATATGATATTTGTATGCGTACTGGTGTAAGAGTTCCGTTTCCTGTAATAGCTGATAGAAGCGGAGAAATTGCTAGAAGATATGGAATGGTCGCAAATGAAATAAGTAATACCGAAACTGTAAGAAATGTATTTATTATTGATGATAAAGGAATTATAAGAGTTATTTTAGTATATCCACTAAATGTAGGTAGATGCATTCCTGAAATTTTAAGAATTATAGAAGCTTTGCAAACAGCAGATTGTAATAAAGCTTCTACTCCAGCTAATTGGCTACCTGGTGACCCTATTATAGTTCCTGCACCTAAAACTTGTAATGAATTAACTGGAAGAGTTAAAGAAATAAAAGAAAATAGAAATGGTATTAGTTGGTATTTAAGTTTTAAAAAGCCTATTGACTGCAAAGCTCAAATTAATTCAAGTTCTGAAACAAAAAAATTAAATTGTAAAAATTCAGAAAAAAAATAATTTAATTAATTTTAATAATTTTATTTATTCTTGGAAATAATATTAATATCTTGATTTAAGGAGGATTATTTTTATGGAAAAGAAACAGTTAATTAATTGTACAGTTTGCAGTTGTGCTTTTAATAATGAAAAAACTCAAAAATGTGAATTAGAGGATATAATTGTAAGACCTTGCAAAAATTGTAATAATGGAAATCCAGAAGATGAATCTATGTGCGGAAGTTACCGTTGTAATCAAGAATAAGGTATCAAAAAAGGCAGTAGAAAAAATTACTTTCTACTGTCCTTTTTACGTGTACTATACAATATTAGGCTTTCTTAGTGTTGTTACTTATCGTTGGTTTGTGGTTTCTTCTTCACCATTTATTTGTTCGCAATATTTTTTATATTCTTCTTTATATTTGCTATCTTTAAATTTTAATTTGCTATCTTCTCTCATTTTTATTAGTGCTTTATATTTTATATATGAATCTTCAGATTCTAAATTTTTTCCTAGTATTTTAACAATACTGTTAGTAGCTTCTTCTAATGATAGTTTATCTTTTTGGTCTACTCTATATATTACATGATATCCAAAATCTGTTTTTACTGGTTCTTTTGAATATGTTCCGTTTTCTAGTGCTTTACTTGCCTCCACATATTCTGTAGCTAAGCCAGAATCAAAACCATTATATCCTAAATCTTCATATACAACAGCATCTCCATATTCTTCTGCCACTTCATCAAATGATTTTCCAGAATCTAATTTTGCTATTATTTCTTTTGCTTTTGTCTTTGCTTGTTCATCTGTAACTTCATCACTTGTTTCTACCAATATATGTTTTGTATTTATTTCTCCATATACATTTTCATCATAATATTTTTGAATTTCATCTTGATCAATTTTTGTTTTTAAGTAATCTACATAGTATAAATCTCTTTTATAAGTTAATGTTAAATAATCAATAAAATCTTCTTTTGATTCAAAACCATTTTCTTTTAAGAATTCTTCTTCTTCATAACCATAATATGTTTGATATGTTGAAATATAATAATCAGCTTGATCTTGTATTTCTTTTTCTTGGTCACTTGTAAGTTTATATTTGTTTTTTAATATTGCACTATCAACAACATCTAAAGCATAATTTACTGAATATGCTTTTTTCATTTCATTATAAAGATCATTCTTTTTTACGCTTCCACCTTTTACTGTTGCAATTGTTTCATTTCCGAATTTAGGTACTCCTGTAATATATAATAAAAACATAATTATTGCACCTAATAATAGACCTATTACACCAGAAATCCAAACTTCTTTTTTTGCAAAAACTAATTTTTTCTCTTCTTTAATAACATTCTCTTCTTCCATAAGTACGCTCCTTTTTTATTGCTCTATCTGAGCATAATTTTATTGAAATTATTTTATATATAAATTATTAAAATAAACTTAAAATCAAAATTGTAGTATTTTACAATATTATATTTATAGTTTATATTCTATAAATTTATGAGTTTGTAAGCTTGGTTTTAAATCCAATATTCTTTGATTACTTGATCCTCTAAATTTTAATGTTGGGTCTTTTTTTTCTTCTACAAATCTTCCATCAACTAATACATCTATTTCATTTAAGCATTTATTTGTTTCTTCATCGTTTCTATCTATAAGTTGATCTAATGTGTATCCTGAGTAACACCATACATTAAATTCTGGTCTTATTTCTTTTACATCTTTTATAAATTTTAAAACCCCTGGAACATTTTCTTTACATAGAGGTTCCCCTCCACTTATAGTTATTCCGTTTAAAATAGAATTTTCCTTTATTCTTTTTAAAATTTCTTCTTCGTTAAATTCTTCACCATAATTAAAGTCTTGTGCTTCTTTATTATGGCATCCTGGGCAGTGGTGTGGGCAGCCACTTACAAATAAGACTGCTCTCCAACCTAAACCATTTGATATACTTTCATCATAAAAACCAGCTATTTTCATACTAGTCATCTCCTAAATTATTGTTTTATTTACCTGTATGAGTTACTCTATCATGTAGCTCAGCTAATTTTCCTTTGTTCCATCTAGAAGTTGTACCTACTAGATAACCTGTTATTCTTTGAATTGTATCAATATTTTCTCCACCACACATTGGGCATACTTTTAAATTTGCATCAGCATTTTCAAATCCACAATCTAAACATCTAGAACGTGTATGGTTTATAGATCCATACCCCATATTGTATTTGTCCATTAAATCTACAACTGCTTCTACACTATTTGGATTGTGTGTAGCATCTCCATCTAACTCAATGTAGAATATATGTCCACCTGCTGTTAATGCATGATAAGGTGCTTCTATTTTAGCTTTTTCTTCTGCTGTACATTTATACCATACTGGAACATGGTTGCTATTTGTGTAATAATCTTTGTCTGTTACTCCTAATATTGTTCCATATTCTTTTCTATCCATTTTTGTAAATCTTCCAGATAATCCTTCTGCTGGTGTTGCAAGTACTGAATAGTTTAAATCATATCTTTCCGAATATTTATCACATGATTCTTTCATTTGTGTGATTATTTCTATTCCTAGTTTTTGTGCTTTTTCTGATTCAGCATGATGTTTACCAGTAAGTACTGTTAAGCATTCTGCTAAACCTATAAATCCAAGTCCTAAAGTTCCATGTTTTAATACTGGTTCTACTCTGTCATTAGGTTTTAAATTTTCACTACCTTGCCATAGCCCTGACATTAATAATGGAAATTGTTTTGCAACTGCACTACATTGGAATTTATATCTATCATATAATTGTCTTGCTGCAATATCTGTATATTTTTCTAGTTTATTTAGGAATATCTTTTTAACTTCTTTGTTATATTTTTCTGTCATGTATTGTTCGCTACCTTTACCAAGTTCAAAGTTAATTCCTAAATTTTCTTGTGCTTCTCTTGCTGATTCTATTGCTATCTTTACAATATTTACTGTTGTAAATGATAAGTTTCCTCTTCCTACTGATGTATCTTCTCCGTGTCTATCTGCAAATACTCTTGTTCTACATCCCATTGTTGCACATTCATAGTAATATCTATTTGGATCGTCTTCTCTCCATTTTGGATGTTGGTTAAATGTAGCATCTAGATTTATAAAGTTAGGGAAGAATCTTCTTGCTGTAACTTTGCATGCATATTTATATAAATCATAGTTTTTATCTTGTGGTAAATAATTTACGCCTCTTTTTTTCTTCCAAATTTGAATTGGGAATATTGGAGTTTCTCCATTTCCTACACCTTTTTCTGTTGATGCAAGCATTTCTCTAATTATACATCTACCTTCAGCAGAAGTATCTGTTCCATAGTTTATAGAACTAAATACAACTTGATTTCCACCTCTTGAATGAATTGTATTCATATTATGTATAAATGCTTCCATTGATTGGTGAACTCTTTCTACTGTATTATTTATTGCAAGTTGTATGTATTTTTTATCACCTTTTAATTCTTTTGTATCTTTCTTAATATAGTCTTCCACTTTGTAATCATAAAGTTTTGATAAATCTTCATCAATTACTTTTTCTATTTTTTTAACTTCTTCTACAAAAGTCTTTTTTACATAAGGAGCTAAGTAATAATCAAATGCAGGTATTGCTTGTCCACCATGCATTTCGTTTTGAACTGTTTCTAGCGATATACATCCAATAATACTTGCTGTTTCAATTCTCTTTGCTGGTCTAGAACTTCCGTGTCCTGCTCTAAATCCATGTTCCAAAATTTTATCTAGTGGATGTTGTAAGCATGTTAAACTTTTTGTTGGATAATAATCTTTGTCATGTATATGAATATATCCATTTTTTATTGCTGTTCTTGCTTCTGTTGACAATAAGAAATCATCAACAAATGGTTTTGTAGTTTCTGATGCGAATTTCATCATCATTCCTGCAGGGGTATCTGCATTCATATTAGCATTTTCTCTTGTAACATCATTAGACTTTGTTTCTATAATCTCTAAAAACATATCTTTTGATTTTGCTTTTCTTGCAACATCTCTGTTGTATCTATATGTAATATATTCTTGAGCTACTTCTTTTCTAGAAGAACCCATTAATTTTTTCTCAACTATATCTTGAATCTCATAAACAGATACTTGTACTTTATCTTTTAATTGATTTCTTACACTATCTGCTATTTTTGTAGCTAAATCTATATCAACTCCACCTGTTGTGTGTGACATTGCTAGTGTTATAGCCTTAATAATCCTTTCATCATTATACTCTGATATTCTTCCGTCTCTTTTAATAACTTGCATGTGTAGTATCCCCCTTTTACAACTATTACTCCTTATATTTTTCTTTTGTACATGATGGTTATACACTTACAGCTACTTGGGTTACAACACTTGCGTATCTCCTTTTGCTTTAAAAAAATGTATGCCGTTTTTTGGTTTAAAAGTATTTTATCTTAACCAATATTTAAAGTCAATATGTATTGATTTTTTGTAATATTACATTTATGTTACAGGAATATTACAATAACATTACTTTAATTTTATATTCTTTTCAATTCCCATTTTACCAGCTCTTGTAATTTTTTCGTAACCATATTTTTCCTTTAAGTTGTCCAAAACTTCATCCAATTTTTCTTGTTTTCGTTCTTTTTCTGTTTCAAACAATGAAATTTGCGCTTCATTTTTATTTGTTAATTTATCTACTCTTAAAGCAACAAGCCTAATTTCTTCTCCTTTATACATTTCTTTTAATAGCTCTTTTGCTTTTAAATATATATCTTTTGTATTTGCCGTTGCAAAATCTAACTTTTTTTGATGAGAAAAATCTTTAAAATCTTTTGTTCTTAAGCCAACATTTACAACATTTGCAACCATTTTGTGTTTTCTTAACCTATATGCAACATGCTCTGCAAGTGTTAGCAATATTTCATTTAAAGTTTCTACATTACTAACATCTTTCGCAAGAGTTGTAGAATTTCCTATGCTTTTGGGTGGTCCATAATTATATATAACTTCTGACTCATCTATACCATTCGCATATTCCCACATCATTTTGCCATGTTTTCCAAATTTATTAGTTAATTCATTAATATTTGCTTTTGCTAAATCTCCAATTGTTTTTATATGCATATTATATAATTTAGGAACACTTTTTCTGCCTAGCATAAATAATTCGCCTACTGGTAATGGCCACATTTTATCTTGAATTTCTTTTGGATATAAAGTATGTATTTTGTTTGGCTTTTCAAAATCTGAAGCCATTTTGGCTAGTAATTTGTTGTTGCTTAGTCCTATATTTACTGTAAAACCTAGTTCTTCATTTACTCTTTTTTGTATTTCAATTGCTTTTTCTTCTAGAGTAGATTTCATTAAAGAATTGGTCATATCTAAAAAGCACTCATCTATTGAATATCTTTCTATTTCATCTGTATAATTTAATAGAAGATTATATAATTTATTTGAATATTCTCTATATATTTTATAATTTCCTGGAAAAACTTTTATACTTGGACACTTTTTTCTTGCTTGGTATATGGTTTCTCCTGTTACTATTCCAAATTGTTTTGCTATATTACTTTTTGCTAAAACTATTCCGGCTCTTCTATTCTCGTCTCCACCTATGATTGCTGGAATAGTTCGTATATCTACTGTTTCACCTTTGCTTAATAAATCTAAAGCTGACCAAGATAAAAATGCATTATTTACGTCTATATGCATAATTTTTCTCTCCATATTATCACCAAGGTCATTATAGAACATAGGTTCGTATAAGTCAAGGAATTTTTATTTTTTACTTGCATATAATTAAAATATGTGCTAATATAAATAAGTACTTTGTTTTTAGGGGTATAGTGTCAATGGTAGCACATCGGTCTCCAAAACCGCCTGTGAGGGTTCGAGTCCTTCTACCCCTGCCATCAAAACTTGCTTAATGGCAAGGCTTAAGAGTGAATAATTAAGAATATATAACTTAAATCAAAATATAAATATTGGGGCGAGTTTGTATTTTTTATTATTCGCTCTTATTTTTATTTTTTCTAATTATTTTTTTGGAGGTTCTTTATGAAATTTTATTCTTTTTATTCTCTAATTATTGTTTTTTGTCTTGTTCTTATTTTTAGTTTATGCTTTTTTATTCCAATTTTTAATACGTCCGGATTTGTTTTAGCATATACTCCAAATTCTAATCAGCAACAATATTTATCTATATCAACATCTAATTTTACTTGGCCTGTTCCCGGTTATAATAATATCACTTCTAATTTTGGTTATAGGAAATCTCCAACTTCTGGTGCTGGTTCATATCATGGTGGAGTAGATATTGCAGTCCCCACAGGTTCAAATATTATTTCTGCATCAACTGGTGTTGTTTCTTATTTAGGTTTTTATGGTGCAAATGGTTTTACTGTAAAAGTAGAATCTGGAAATCTTGTTTTCATTTATTCTCATGTATCCCCGAGTTTTCTAGTATATTCTGGTCAAATAGTAAATAAAGGACAAGTTATTGCAAAAGTTGGCCCAAAAAATGTTTATGGTATTTATAATAATCCATACAAAGATAGTAATGGAAATCCTACTAATGGAGCAACAACTGGTCCGCATCTCCATTTTGCAATAAAAAAAGACGGCAAAGCCGTCAATCCTTTAAATTTCTTTTAATTACATATCTTCTTCATCATCTTCGTCATGGTTACAATGTGAACAATCATGTCCACAACATCCATCATGTTCTTCGCATTCATCTCCCCAGTCCAACTCTATTATATTATTACATTCTGGGCATTGTACTTCATTCTTTAATTCATCATAATCAACCACAAATTCAGCATTGCAGTATGGACAAGTAATAGCAAAATCGCTTTCTTCATCTATATAAAATTCTTTTTCCATAGATTTTAATTGATTCTCTAGTTTTTCAACTCTTTCTTGTAATACTGCTTGAGATTGTGCTAATGTTTCCATTCTTGTTGCTGACATTTCTTCCATTCTGTTTACTTCATCAAAAAACATATTATACAAATTAAATATTTGTACTTTTATATATTCTAAATCCTCTTTGTTTTGAATATTCTTTTCCAAATCTTCCAAAACTTTTTTAAATTTTACATTTAAGTTAGACATTATTGTTTTCCTTTCAGTTCTAGATTCTTTCCATATATTCGCCAGTTCTTGTATCTATTCTAATAACATCATCTGTGTTAACAAATAGTGGGACATTTATTGTATAACCTGTTTCTAATTCTGCTGGTTTTGTTTGTCCTGCACCTGCTGTGTTCCCAGCAAATCCTGGTTCTGTATATGTAACTTTTAATTCAACAAATATAGGAGGTTCTACTGCAAATACTTTTCCTTTAAAAGATAGAATTTTTACTATCATATTTTCTTTTAAGTATTTTAAAGTATCTCCTAAATCTTCTTTGTTTAATGGTAATTGATCATATGTTTCATTATCCATGAAGTAATATAATCCTCCATCATTATACAAATATTGCATTTCTTTTTTCTCTATTTCTGCTCCTTGTAATTTTTCTGATGGGTTAAATGTTTTCTCTAAAACTGCTCCTGTTATTACATTTTTTAATTTTGTTCTTACAAAAGCTGCTCCTTTTCCTGGTTTTACATGTTGAAATTCTACTACCTTAAATACTGAACCATCTAATTCAAATGTTGTTCCATTTCTTACATCTCCTGCCATATAAACTTCTGCCATATTTTATACCTCTTTTCTATTTTTTTACTATAAATCTTATTTATTTTAATATATTTTATGGAAAAAATCAAGTATTATACTATATCTATTTTAAATGTCTCATTTTTAAATGGATTTTTATTAATATATAGCTTCTTACTCTCTAATTCTTCTTCCAATGTTTCTCTTGTTTTTTTATATTTTATAAATGCAATTAAAAATTCCAATTTATAATCATTTTTTGTGCACTCTATAAACTCATCTAAATCCTCATATACTTCCGCTTCTATTCCATTTTTTACTGCATATTTATATAATTCAAATTGTAAGTCTAAATAATCTTTGTCGTCACAATATATTGCCATATTTCTAAAAGGAACATATTCCAATTCTTTTTTGTTGTTTTTCTTAAAATAGAAATATGTGCTAGTATTTCCAACACATATTATTTTTATTTGATGTTTTAATATGTACTCTTTTTCCTCTTTATTAAGTTCTCTATTTTCTATCATTTTGCATATTTTAAAATCTTCTAGTACTTGATTAAATATTTTTATTAAAATCATATTTGTATTAACTAATCCATCTTCTGTTAATGATATTATCGCTGTCTTTTTTAATAACGATTGCATACATAAATTTATTGTTATATATGGATTAGCATAATATGTAACACATATTACTTGTTTATTTACATTTTGAATTGGCTCTTTATTTTTATATGTTTCTAATAAATCTATTGTCCTTTTTATATCAAAACTTATACTAGAATCTTTTTTATCAATATCATATATTTTTTTTATTGATTCTTCATTTTCTATAATAGATTTCTTATAAGCTTCAATAATTTTGTTGATTGTGTCTTTTCCTATATATAGCTCTTTTATTTTATTACTATATTCTAAAATTTCAAACATTTTATTCCCTTTCAATTTTTCTTCTGCTTTCTTCTACTGCTTTTACTGCTTCATCTATTTGTTGTAATTCTTCTGGAGTTTTTGTTTCTTCAGTAATATTTAAGACTTTTTTTATTCCTTTTCCCCATCCTGTTGGTGAATGTATAACTCTATCCACTCCTCTAAATATTATATCATCACTAAGTTTGCTTCTATTTATTTTATTATCAGTAACTATTTTTTCTCTATATTGTTCAAAATAATCTTCATCTACTATATATGTAGCAGCTCCATAATATGGTTCTCCATATTTTGATAGCATCTTTTCTATTATTACCTTTTTTAAATTTGGTAAATGCACTAATGCATGTCCATCTTCTGTAATTTCAAGTTCATATTCTTTATCTAATAATTTCATTACTGAAAATCTTGCTATTGGATCACTTGTATATTTATTATGTTCTATTATAATTCTTGGTTCAATTCTATCTTGTCTTTCACGTTTTGAAGTATTATTTCTTTCTAATTCTTCCAATTTCATGCATTCTTCTAAAAGGCTTTGTCTTGTTTCCATACTCTCTGCATCTGAAAATATACTACTTATAATCATAAATTTTTCTGTATTATCATTTAGTGAATTAATCATTGTTGCTAATTCTTTTAAACTAATCATTCCTTTATCGTATATTCCTCGTATTTCCACTGGTTTTAATATTCCTTGCTTGTATTGAGTTGCTATAAATTCTCCTCCTAACCATTGCATTGCCTCTTCAATATCTGCAATTCCTGTTTTATATAATTCTCCCATTATATTTGGTATAAACTCTTCTCCAAACATACCAGAAAGTTTTACTACTAAATCATCAGTTGTTGTATCTATTTGTTCTTGCTCCCTTAATACAGAATATAAATTTGCATATCTTTTTAATTTAGTATTTGATTCCTTTGTATCAAAATATACATCTTCACTAAAAAGTTCCATAAATCTAGTATCAAAATACTCTTTAGGCATTTCACCTAGTTTCATCTGTTCTATTAATTCTAAATTTGCATTTCCATTTACATATAAATCTATAAAATCTTCCTCTTTTAGTTCCGTATTTCTTAATAAATAGCTCGCAAGAGCATTTGCAGAAGTTAAAAGTTTTTCTTTTTCATCTTTGTCTTCAGCTTCTTCATAACTCTCTATTATATGTGTAACATCTTCTAGTCCAACTCCCGCTATTTTTAGTTCCTCTAAATTTTCCGGGAAAGTACCAACTGCCAAATTTGCATGCAATTTATCTATATACAAATCTGAAAGATATCTTGTATCTGTACACCTTGCTAAAAACTCTTCTATATTTTTTTCATCTGCTTCTATAATTGTCTCTCCATCATTGTCAACTACTTTATATTTTGCATTTGTATATTTTCCAGTTTTTAATTCTTTAAGAATCTTTCTTATTTCTAATATACTACATTCTATTAGTATCTGCTTTTTACTTTCATCATTGTTTCTTAAGATTAAGTCTCCTACTTGCTCTCCTTCGCAAACTCTAACCCCAAGCATTAATCTTGCTGCTGCATTTAATAATATTGCTTCTCTGTCCATTAAATAAAAATTTTCTGATACATACTCTTGTAATAATTCTGTTATACATATTCCTGCGTCTTTATCATCTAATTTAACAATAGTTTCTTTATCTTCAGCCACTTTATCCAAATACATTTCTTTAAAATCTTGAGGTTTCATTCCTTTTTTATCTACAAAATACTGCATTGTTATCTTTTTCATTATTGCCCCAAGCACAGCATCTCGATATTCAGGCTTTATAATTGAACTTATGTCTTCTATTGTAATTGTATCCATTATTTCTTTAAATAATTTTCTCTTTTTCTCATCATATATAGAATCTATACTTTTTGGTTCTTCTTTTGTGAATATTAAAGTTTCTCTTATTCCTCTATACTTTTGGCTTGGAAATTCATAAATTGCAATAGGTTTTCCATCTAAAATAAGGTCCTTCATTTCTTTTTTTGTTCCTGTTTTTATTCTATCTGGATATGTTTTCATTATTTCTGCAATGAATTGTCTTTTTATTGAGTTATCTGTATTAAGACTATTTTGTGGGTTTTTTAAAATTTCCATAAGTAACTGATATGCTATTCTTTGTCTCTCTTCATCAGTATTTAAAATAACTCTATTTTGAATACTTTCTTCAATGCTTTGTATTATTTTATCATCAAAAATTTTTGAATATATAAAACTTTCTAAATCGTCTCCAATTATATCTTTGTATCTGTTTATTATTTGAATTAATGTAAGGTTATCTATTGATTTCATGTAAACCTCCTAATATATTTAGATTATTTGAACGCATTATGTAAATATTATAACTCTTTTTGGAGATTTTTGCAAGTATTGGAAACAAAACGACTTTAGTCGCCTTTTAAAATAGCACCTTCAAGCAACTAGCTTTTTGCTAATTTTGAAGGTGCTACTTATATCTATTTTACTATATTACAACATATCCTCTTTCTGATTTTGTTAATCTTTCTGAGCCATCTTTTGTAACTAATAGTGTATCTTCTATTCTTATTCCATATTTTCCTGGCAAATATATTCCAGGCTCGTCAGCAATAACCATATTTTCTTTAAAGTTTGCTTCATTTTTTAGTCTAATAAATGGTAGCTCATGTACTTCTAATCCTACTCCATGTCCTAATGCATGAATTAAATTGTAGCCATTTACTTTAAAATCGCTTTCAACCATATTGGCAGCTGTTTTTATTGTATACCCATCTGTTATCTCTTTTGTTGAGAGTTCAAGGTTCTTTAATGTTAAATCATATACAGGTTTAATTTCTTCTAAGATACAACCCATAAATATAGTTCTTGTCATATCCGAACAATATCCCTCATATTTACATCCCATATCTATTAATATTGGATCTGCCATTTCTACTTTTCTATTTCCTGGAATCCAATGCGGAATTGATGAGTTTTCTCCTATTGCTACTATTGGTTCAAAAGAAACTCCATCTGCTCCATGTGTTTTAAAATACATTTCTATTTCTAAAGCAATTTGTTTTTCTGTCATTCCCGTTTTTATATAGCTTAATAAATGAGTAAAACAATTGTCTGTAATCTCACATGCTTTTCTAATTTTATTTATTTCTTCTTCATCTTTAACTATTCTTTGTTTCTCAATTATCCCTTCTGTTTCTACTAAATTATTCGCCTTATACCTTTGCTTTATATTTTTATATTGTTCATATGTTGCATAGTTTTCTTCAAATCCTACATTTTCACAGAATGTAAAAAATTTCTCATATTCTTCTTTTGTAATGTCTCTATAATCCATTACTATTATGTCATCATTTATAGTAAGAACACTATTTACTGCTTCTATGTACATTGTATATGTTATAAATATATTTTCTTTTCTCGTTATTAATAAAGTTCCTTCTGAAGTAATGTTAGTTAAGTATCTAATATTGATTGGATTAGTTACTATCATTCCTTCTAAATTTAAACTTTTCATTCTTTCTCTTAAAGCACGCATTTTATAGTTCATAGAGCCACCTTCTTTCTATAAATATTTTAATACATTCCTAATGTAAATATTTTCATTAACATTGTAAATAAAATACTAAATGGTACAAATATTGTTATAACTGATGCGATTACAATAAATGGCCCAAATGGTATATATGTATCTGTACCTTTTCTTTTTATTATCATTATAGCAATACTAATTATTGCTCCTATTAGAAATGCCAAAACAGATATTACTACAATATTTTGTAGTCCAAAGAATAATCCAAGTGCTCCCATTAATTTTACGTCTCCCATTCCCATTGCTTCTTTGCCTGCAATAAGACCTCCAATTAATGTTATAATTAAGAAAATTCCTCCTCCTGCTAGCATTCCAAGTAGTAAATTTAACGAAATATTTATATTTATAAAGCCATATATAAATAAGAACACTAATCCTATTTCAAATATTAATAAATTTAATCTGTTTGGTATTATTTGTTCTTTTAAATCTACATAAAAAGCACATGCAAGCATTGGAATTAGTATTACATATTTTATTAAATCCAAATTCTCTTTAAAGCCTGAGTGTAATCCAAATTTATATAGTAATCCTGCATATGCAATTGCTATCCCTAAAATTAATATATAGTTTGGAAGCACAGTTTTTTTATATTTACTAAAACTCTCTTTTGCAAATATTCTTCTTTCTTCAATGAAGCATTTACTTGCATAATCTATAAATTGACCTATTGTTCCTCCTACTAATATAAATAAAACATAATATAATATATGTACATCATTAAAATACATCTTTCTTCTCCTGCTTTCTTTCTTGGCTTTTTAAATATCTTTTAATTATCATATTTTCTAAAGGCCTTTTTACTCTTGTAATAAATATATCTTTTTTACCTAATGGCTTTGTAAGAATTGTAAACATTTTCATTCTATTTCCGCCGAAGCACATCTGTCATTATTTGGTCCCCTACAACAGCTATCTGGTTTGGACTTAACTCTAACAATTCAGCTCCTTGTTTGAACCCTTTTTTAAATGGCTTTTTGGCAAAAAATATGTACGGTATATCCAGCTCTTTTGCAACCATTTTTACCTTTTCAATCTTGTTAGTGTTCGACAATATACATAATTTGAAATTATTTTCTTTTAAGTTATTAATCCAGTCTTTAGAACCTTCTAATATCTTTAATTCAAAATCAATTAGTGTGTTATCAACGTCTAACAATAATCCTTTAATATTGTTTTTATGTAATAATTCTACTGTAATTTCTTTTACATTTGTTAAATATATATCTGGGTATAGTATCATTTATTCCTCCATTTATGTGTATATATTATCAATATATTAGTTAAAAGTCAACAATTAGATAAATTGGAATTTGTTTAGTTCCGGATGAATTCAGGACAGTCCCCAAAATCCCCAGGTTTGGTGATTTTAAGGGACAGTCCCTAGAATTCCCCCTCACACAAATTCCAATTTATTTACAGAACCTATGATTTCCTATTACTACTGTTGCTGGCCTTGACCAAATCCATGCACTTGTTGCTGTGTTTGGATTAAAATAATATATTGCCCCATAAGATGGATCCCATCCGTTTATTGCATCTTGTGCTGCTTTTTTTGCAGTTTCATTTGGAGTTAAATTTATTTGTCCATCACTTACTACTGAAAAAGCACCTCTTTCGTATATTACTCCAGCAACTGTATTTGGAAATGATGAATTTTTCACCCTATTTAATACAACTGATGCTACTGCAACTTGCCCAGAATATGGCTCTCCTCTTGCTTCTGCGTATACTAAATGTGAAAGTAAGTTTAAATCTGAGCTAGAATTTGTTGTTGTGTTTGAAGAACTTGAAGAATTTATTCCCATTGCCGAAAGAGTTTTAGGTCCTGCTATACCGGTCTACGGTTAATCCATTTTTAGATTGAAACCATCTTACTGCAGAAAGTGTTTGTGAGCCATAAATTCCATCCACATTTCCATAGTAATAACCCCATCTTTTTAATTTGGTTTGTATTTGTTTTACTTCATCACTTCTAGAACCATATTTAGAAAGCGCATATGAAGAATTGGTATCTTCTCTAAAAAATATGTTGTATGATAAAAAAGCTGTTATAGATACTATTAATATAAGTATAGCAATAATATTGCTTTTATTTTTTATAATTTTCTTCATAAAAAAACCACCTTTAAAGAAAATTTCATTGTATATAAAAAATATTTTCTCCAAAAATGGTATTTTTATGTGTTTTTAATTAATTTTAGAATATTCCTACTATGTTTCCGTTTTCGTCTATATCTATCTTTTCTGCTGCTGGAACTTTTGGAAGTCCTGGCATTGTAAATATATTTCCTGTAAGTATTACTATAAAACCGGCTCCTGTTTTTAGTATTACATTTTTTACATGTATTTTAAATGGTTCTAAACATAATAAGTTTTTAGCATCATCTGAGAATGAATATTGTGTTTTTGCTATGCAAACTGGCATATTTCCATAACCATTTTTCTCTAAATCTTGTATTATTTTTTCTGCTTCGTCACTATATTCTACTCCTTCTGCTCCATATATTTTTGTTGTTATTTTTTCAATTTTTTCTTTTATGGTGTCATTTAATTCATAGCAATACTTAAAGTTTGCTGGTTTTTCACATAAGTCTACTATTTTTTCTGCCAAATCTATTGCTCCTTCTCCGCCTTTAGCCCAAGCTTCTACTAAACTTATATTTACACCTTTTTCTTCTAACTTATTTTTTAAGTATTCTATTTCTTTATCTGTATCTGTTATATATTTATTTATTCCAACTATTACATTTAGTCCAAATACATTTTTCAAATTATATATATGTTTTAATAAATTGTGAATTCCTTTTTCTAGATATTCTATAGATTCTTCTTTTATATCTTCTATTGGCATTCCGCCATGATATTTTAATGCTTTTATTGTTGCTACACACACAACTGCATCTGGTGTTTTAGGTAAGTTTCTACATTTAATATCTAAGAATTTTTCTGCTCCTAAATCTGCACCAAATCCAGCTTCTGTAATACAATAATCTGCAAGTTTCATACCCATTTTTGTAGCTATTACGCTATTACATCCATGTGCAATATTTGCAAATGGTCCACCATGTATTAATGCTGGAGTATTTTCTAATGTTTGAACTAGGTTTGGGTTAATAGCATCTTTTAAAAGCACTGTCATTGCTCCTTCTGCTTTTAAATCTCTTGCTCTTATTTCTTCTCCATTTTTATTATATCCTACTACTATGTTTCCAATTCTTCTTTTTAAATCGTTTATATCTTCTGCTAAGCAAAATATTGCCATTATTTCTGATGCAACTGTTATATCAAATCCATCTTCTCTTGGAACTGCATTTTTTTCTCCTGACAAACATATTTCAACTTTTCTTAATGCCCTATCATTTAAATCTACACATCTTTTCCAAATTACTTTATCAAATCCTAATTCATTTCCTTGGAAAATGTGATTATCTATTAATGCAGAAAGTAAGTTGTTTGCTGATGTTATTGCATGTATATCTCCTGTAAAGTGAAGATTTATTTCTTCCATTGGAGCAACTTGAACATATCCTCCACCTGTTGCTCCACCTTTTATTCCAAATACTGGTCCTAAAGATGGTTCTCTTAACGCAAGTATAGCTTTTTTGTTTATTTTAGATAGTCCGTCAGCTAGTCCTATTGATATAGTAGTTTTTCCTTCTCCTAATGGTGTTGGGTTTATAGATGTTACAAGTATTAATTTTCCATCTTTTTTATCTTTTAGTTTTTCATATAATTCGTTTGAGATTTTTGCTTTGTATTTTCCATATTGTTCTAAATAATTTTCCTCTATTCCTAGTTTTTCTGCTACCTTTGTTATGTTTTGTAATTTTGCTTGTCTTGCGATATCGATATCTTCCATCTTTTACCTCCTAAATATTTTTTATAAATTTTCTTTATTAAAAATCTTGTTCTTCTATATTGTTATCACTATCATTTATTAAAACTGTTATTTTCTTTTCTGCTTTTTCTAAATAGTCACTTGCACTTTTTGAAAGCTTCATTCCTTCTTCAAATTTATTTATAGAATCATCTAAATTTAAGTCTCCTTTTTCTAATTCTTGTACAATTTTTTCTAGTTCTTGCATTGTTTCTTCAAAATTCATTTCTTTACTCATTTTTACCTCCCTATCTTGTTTTGTTTCGAGTAACCATTAAGTAGCAACTCATACTATATAATTTATTCTTTCTTCAATGTGCCTGTTTTTATGTTTACTGTGTATATGCTTATTTCTCTTCTTGTTTCTTCTTCTCTTACGTATATTACATAGTTTCCGTTACCGTCTATTGATTCAAATGTAAAACACACATTGTCGTCTTCTCCCCAGTCTTTTTTAACGATGCTAAGGGCCTTTTCTTTATCACTTTTCTCTTTTTCTATTTCTGTTTTTGTAACTTCTTCTTCACCTACATTAGAAGAGGTGTTTTGTGTAGTGTTAGTTTGGTTGTTCTTTTCTTCATTTACATTTGTATTATTTTTATCTTCTATATTTTCGTTTTGTACATTATTTTCAACTGTATTATTTTCTATCGCATTTTCATTTAAATTTATTACTTCTTTTCCTTTGTTTTTTTCGATTTTTATTAGTTTTATTGTAAGTAAGGTTATTAGTATTACTAAAACTATTGTTACTGCTATTATAATTATTTTTTTCTTATTTTCCATAACTTTCACCTCATAGTACTTTTGTTTTTACTTCTCCATCTGTAAATCTTATACCTAACATATCATTTGTTTTTAATTCTTTAACACTTTTAATTGTTTTACCATTTTTTTGAACTATTGAATACCCTCTTGTTAATGTTTTTAAAGGGCTTAATGTATCTAATTTAGAAATCAATTCAATTGATTTTGTCTTTGAGTCTTTTACTTTGTTTGTTATTAAGTTTTCTAGATTTTTAATTATTATGTCTAAATTAATGTATTGCTCTTTTATTTTTGCCGTTGGGTCTGTAAACGCTTTTGATGACATAGATTTTTGATATCTTAATTTCATGAATTCTATTTTCTTTTTTAAAGATATTTTGTATCTTTGATTATATGTTTCTAATTTTTTCTTTATTTCTTCTATATCAGGAACTGCAAGTTCAGCTGCAGCGGAAGGAGTTGGTGCTCTCAAATCTGCTACAAAATCTGCTATTGTGAAATCTGTTTCATGACCTACTGCAGAGATTATTGGTATTTTTGAATTATATATTGCTCTTGCTGTTATCTCTTCATTAAATGGCCACAAGTCTTCTATTGAGCCTCCGCCTCTTGCCAAAATTAAAACATCTGCTAGTTTCTTTTCATTCATTATTCTAATTGCATCTGCAATTTCCAGTTCAGCGCCTTTGCCTTGCACTGGTATTGGAAATAATCTGATGTGAACATTTGGATTTCTCCTCGTAGATACGTTTATAATATCTTTTATAACTGAACCTGTTTTCGATGTTAACACTCCTATTGTTTTTGGCATAAACGGTATTTTTTGCTTATGGCTATTATCAAAGAATCCTTCTTTTTCTAATTTGTTTTTTAGTTCTTCATATTCTTTATATAGGTCACCAATCCCATCTTCTTTCATTGCTTTTACATATATCTGGTATATTCCGATCTCTTTCAAATACAGAAACTGTTCCTAGAACTAATACTTTCATTCCATCTTTTGGGGTAAAATTTAAAGTAGCAGTAGAGCTCTTAAACATTATGCATTTTATTAAAGAACCCTCGTCCTTTAATGTAAAATACATATGTCCTGTATAATGATGTTTGAAGTTAGATATTTCACCTCTAACATAAACATTGTTTAAGTACTCATCTTCTGCTACTTTTTCTTTTATATATTTATTTAAGTAAGATACAGTAATTGGTTCTATTTTCAATTTATTTCTCCTTAACTATACTTGCTAAAATTCCATTAATAAACACTGGTGAAGATTCTTCTCCATATGTTTTTGCAAGTTCAACAGCTTCATTAATTGCTACTTTAAAAGGAATCTCTTTATATTGTATTTCATAAATTGCAAGTTTTAATAATGCTAGATTCACTTTTGATATTCTTTCTAAGTTCCAATCTTTTTTCAAGTTATTTCTTATTAATTCTAGTATTTCTTCTGAATTTTTACTTGTGCCATTTACTATGTCTTTTATATATTTTTTGGCTTCTTCCGAAATTATATTATTGTTTTCAAAAAACAATTGCATATCTTCATCATTTATTTCTTTTTGTATTTCTATTTGGTATAGTAGTTTGAATGCTAATTCTCTTGTTTGTGATCTGTTCATAAATTCCTCCATAAAGCTTATTATAGTTTATCTATATATGATTTTAATTTTTCTTTTACTAATTCTTTGTTGTGTTGAACATAGTTTCCTAACAAAATTCCCGCAATTACTATTAGAATAACTATTAATGCCTTGTGAAGATTTAGTAATAAAGCAACTATAGCTACTATTCCGCCAATTATTGCACCTCTATAATTAATTAGAAATTGTTTAACTTTTTCCATAACTCAACATCCCTTATTCTTTAATTTGTGGTTCTTTCTTTACACTTATATTTTTTACTCTTATGTTTACTTCTGTAACATCTAAGTCTAATGATTTTTTAATTGCTTCTTTTACGTTGCTTTGTAATTTAGCAGATAAATCTTTAATTACAGCATCTGGATGTACTGATAAAGTAATATATATTTTTATGTGGCTTTCTTCATCCACTTCTACTTTTGTCATAACTGTTTCTGCGCTGTCAAAAGATTTTATAACTGTATTTGCCAAGCTTTCTATTGTATCTCTTGATACTAATAGTTTACCATTATCATTTTCTAATAAAATCCCATCTTTTCCTTGACTTTCACTTGAGTAAGAGTTAAAGAAAATTGATTTTATTGATAATAGTATTAATATTATAGCTAGTCCTAAAGAAATGTTTCCTGCAACACTATTCTCTACTAAAAAGCTTATTCCGTTATATGCTAAAATAACATCAATCCATCCAAATTGTAAAAAGCAAACTAATACTGATATTATTAAAATTATTATTGAAAATAATATTAAATTAAATTTATCTAACCCTTTCATTTTTATTTCTCCTCTTCTTCTTCATTTTTTGGTTCTTCTTTTTCTTCTGGTATGTTCACACCTTGTACATGTACATTAACACTTGTTACTGTTAATCCTGTCATTGTTTCTACTGCTTTTTTTACTCTGTTTTGTATCTCAAATGCAATATCTGGAATTCTTGCTCCATATTCTACTATTATATTAACATCTATTTTAACTTCTTTTTCACCTACGTCAACTTTTATACCTTTTGATAAGTTCTTTTTCCCACTAAAAACTTCTGAAATTCCTCCAGCAAATCCGCCAGCCATTCCAGCTACTCCAGAAATCTCTGAAACTGCTTTTCCTGCAATTACTGAAACTACATCATCTGCTATTTTTATCTCCTCATTATTTGCTTCTGAAATTTCAACTGTTTCATTTTTTTCTATTGTATCTTTATTTTCTTCTTCCATCTTATTACCTCCTAAAACAATAATGTTTTAATATAATTTCTATACTAGTATATCAATTAAAATATCATTTTACAACAGTTTTTTACTATTTTTTTCTATAAGTATCACTTACAAATTTCTGCAAGTACATTAGATAAACATTGCATACTTAAAATACATTGTTCCATTGTATTACCTGTTGCACCTACTTCTATTATACTAGAACCATTTGTTAAATGTTGATTATATCTTGAATTTCTTATTATAATTGGTCTAAACAAACCTGGATACATTTCATTTGCTTTTTCTTGAATTTTTACAGCCATTTTTAAATTTTGTACCCAATTTGGATGTTCCAAACCTCCTCCATTTGTTCCTATTACAAACATAATTTGTGCCACATAATTATCATTAATTTTAATTGTTGGTGCATATTCATTACTGCTTCCTACTGCATCTCTATGAAGGTCAAAAACTAATTGAGTATTTTTCCCTTCCAGCAAACCTTCTAATGTATTTAATGACCTTGCATAAGACCCAGAATATGCTGGATAATCATGATAGGTTGTATTATGTGTTACATTAAATCCTTTTTCTTTCAAATAATTTGTAAGTTCAGTACCCACTCTTGCAACACTATAATTTAAATCTGTTGTTCTGTAATTTCCTGTTGCTTCGTATTCATAACCGTGCACTTGGTGTATAGCTTTCACATGTGTGAGTATGATATATTAATATGTCTTTTTTATTTGTAATTTCTACATTTGGAACCAACATATCTTCTGTAATTTCATAATCACTTTGATTATTTATTTGTACACTGCCATATGATGAAGTTACTTTAGGTGTTATATTATTTTCTTGTACAGCTTCTGTTGTTGCATTTTCTGGAAGTTTTGCTACTTTATTTATAAGCTCTTCTGTATCATCTGTTGTAAGGTCATTTTTATTTATTATTAAATCTGCATTTTCTAAAATTGCTTCATCTAAAATGTTTGCTCCCATTGCAAGTATTTTATTATTTGTAAAAAAGTTTTCTTTTTCGCTTTCTTTTTTTCCATATTCCATTAGCGGAATTGAAATATCCAAACACTTTGTAAAAGAATATTCATTTATTTGCTTTTTTATATTATTTCCGTTTTCTTTTATATTTTTCTCTTGTTTTTTTAAATCTACTGTTTTTACTAGTTTTATCATAAAAAAAGTTATAGAAACTATAACCAAAAATTTAAGAATATACCTAAATAGGTCCTTTGCATTTATTACTGCTATGTTCATTTGCAATTTTCTCCTTTGAATTTAACCTATTTAAATATATTCTTATTTTTTTATTTTATGTTATTATATGTTTTTTAAATACATAACAGTTCTAAATCCATACCAATCATGTGCAGCGTCACCCCATCCATAACTTCTGAATGCCGCTGAAGCCTTTCTATATCCTCTAATTACATAATTGCCTGTTGGCGGAATGTTCATCGGATCCATAACTCTTTCATCTATGTTTCCCCCTATATCATATATATTACAAATTTTGTAACATCCAGATTCTTTTACTGTTCCAGAATAATTTCCGTTCACTCCATCTTTTGGATTAGTTAAAAAGTCTGAATCCTTCTTTTGCATAAATTTTAAAGTTGCATCCCATTGTGCATCATAAATCAAATGACTCACTACATAATCATTGTTCGCATACATATTAGCAGATTTTTCCTCAGCAACGCCTTTACTTGCATTCTGCCATACAGTTTTTCCTTTTCTTATTATAGGCGTATTTGATTCATTGCAGGTTTCGTATCTACCTATATAAAAACCTCCATACGTTGATATACTTTCTTTTATTTCATTTGGCACTTCACCTAGTACAAATGATTTATCATATCCTACATTATACCATGTTACACTTTCTAAATCTCCTTCAACTGGTACCCAGACAAATTCATTTCCATTTGTCTCATCAACAATAACAATTCCTCCACTCTCAGTTGTTCCCTGTGACTCATCAACCTTAAATCCAAATGGTACCATAATTATTTTATTATCACTTGTTTTGTATTCCTTGCCAACCGAAAACACAATTGTTTTCTCTGCAATTGTTATTTTTCCAGTATTTTCTATTGTTGTTTTTTCTTCTGCTGTTATTAACGATTGTTGATATAACTCATCTAATACTTCACTTAACGTTTGGGCTTTTTCTCCCTTTGCATAGTTATACGCTATTTCGTCTACCTTCCATAAATCACGTTTAGTTATTATTCCTTCTGCTCTTGTTCCTTCTTTACCCTCTTTTGCTTTTTCAAATAGTCCTCCATTAATTGCAACAGTCACCGTCACTCCTACTAGTATTAGCATTACAATTATTGTTATTATTAATGCTATTAGTGTAATTCCGTTTTTTGTTTTTCATTTGTATTTCTCCTTTTATTTTAGTAATTTCTTTGGGCAGACACCGGATCTGTCCCTACATGCATATTTTATATGTTATTATTGTTCATGACAAGATTTTATTTATTTTAATTTTTCTATTATTTTTTCTATCTCCATTTGTTCTTGAGTTCCGTTTGCCATATCTTTTATTGTATACATTCCTGTTTTTATTTCATCTTCTCCTATTACTAATACATATGGAATATTTAATCTGTCTGCATATTTGAATTTTGCTTTCATTTTTTTGTTATCAAAATAAATTTCTGTATTTATTCCTGCTTTTCTCAATTCATTTGCTATTTCTATTGATTTACTTGAATCTTCTATCATAGAAATTACTAAAACATCTGATATTGATTTTTTATCTGTTTTTATTAATTGCATATCATTCAATATAAAGAATAATCTTGTAAGTCCTATTGACATTCCTACTCCTGGTAAATTTTTGTCTGTGTAATATCCTGCTAAATCGTTATATCTTCCACCCGAACATATACTTCCTATTGATTTATATTGATTTAAAAATGTTTCATATACTGTTCCTGTATAATAATCTAGTCCTCTTGCTATACTTAAATCAATTTCAAAACAGCTGTCTGGAATTCCAAATGCTCTCATGTATTTTACTACTTCTTTTAATTCACTTAATCCTGTTTTATATGTTTCATTTTCTATTTCAAGCTTTTCTAATTTTGATAGCTTTTCATCTGTTGTACCTTTTATTTCTATAAAATTAATTATTTTGTTTATGCTTTCTTCTGGCATATTATAATCATCTTTAAATATTGCAATTACTAATTCTTTTCCGATTTTTTCTATTTTATCTATTGTCCTTAAAATGTCTGCTGATTTTTCTTGTACATTGGCATCTTCAAATAGTCCATTTAATATTTTTCTATTATTAATATGTATAGATAAATCATCTAATCCCAAGCTTTTAAATGTTTCGTACATGATTGCTGGTATTTCTGCATCATTTATTATATTTAATTCTCCATCACCTATTACGTCTATATCACATTGGTAAAATTCACGGAATCTACCACGTTGAGCACGTTCTCCTCTGTATACTTTTCCTATTTGATATCTTCTAAACGGAAATGTAATTTGGTTATAGTATTCTGCAACATATTTTGCAAGTGGCACTGTTAAATCAAATCTTAGTGTTAAATTGCTATCTCCTTTACTAAAAGAATATAATTGTTTTTCTGTTTCTCCACCTGCTTTTGCAAGTAATACTTCTGAGCTTTCTATTACTGGTGTATCTATTGGTAAAAAGCCAAATTTCTCATAAGTGTTTCTTATTTTATCTTGCATTTGGTTAAATAATATTTGTTCATTTGGAAGTAACTCCATAAACCCTGATAATGTTTTTGGTTGTACTTTATTCATAAATAAATTTCTCATCCTTTCTTGTTTCTAATGTATAGGGACACACCTTATTCACAGGCATTCCTCATAGATTAAGGTATGTCCCTACTGTGAATTACTGATGTCAGTATTTTAGTTTCGTATATTATTAAAATTCTTTTGGTTTTAATTCTAAATAAATTGGTTCTTCTTCTTTTATCATTGTTGATTTTCCATGCCCTGGATACACTATTGTATCTTCTGGAAGCACCATTAATTTTTCTGTTATAGATTTTATTATATCTTCAAAACTACTTGTTGGCAAATCTGTTCTTCCCCAAGAGCCTCTAAATAATGTATCTCCTGAAAATAGCAATTTTTCTTCTTCTGAATAAATTGAAATTCCGACCTTTTGTATGTCCTGGTGTATGCAATATTTTAAATTCTAGATTTCCTATATGAATTAAATCTCCATCATCTAATCTAGCATCAGCTTGAACTATAACTCTTCCAAGTCCTACATACTCTGCTAAGTTTACATCTGGATTTTTTAATCCCTCTTCATCTAATCTATGAATTAAAACTTTGCCTCCTACTCTTTGCCTTAGTTCATTTACTCCTGCTATATGGTCGCCATGGCAATGAGTAAGAAGTATATATTTTACTTTTGCATGGATTGTATTTAACATTTCTACTATTTTGTCTACATCTCCACCTGGATCAATTACCATTGTTTCCTTTGTTTCTTCGTCTTGAACAATATAGCAATTAGTACCTCCAACTGCTGGTATGTCAATCTTAATCCTTTTTAAAATCATCATTGTTTTCATCTTCCTTTGTTTTCTTTAGTTATTTTTTACGATTTACCTCATAAACACTATCCACTTTTCTAATTGCCTTTATGACCTTGTTCAATTGTTCTATATTTTCTACTTCAACTGTTACTTCTATTGTGGCAATTCTTTCTCTACTTGTTTTAGTATTTACTCCCATTATATTAATTTTCTGAGAAGTAATTTCTCTTACTATATCAGAAAGTAGTCCTGTTCTATCATTTGAAAGTATTTCTATATCTACATTATATGTTCCTTCTGTTTCTTCGTTGTACCACGCAACATCTATTATTCTATCTTTGTCTTGTAGCAAGTCTTCCATGTTTTTGCAGTCTGTTCTATGGATAGATACTCCTCTTCCTTTTGTTATATAGCCTATAATATCATCTCCTGGAACCGGATTGCAACATCTCGAAAATTTAACTAAGCAATTATCAATTCCTTTTACTATAACTCCTGATTTTGGTGCTTTTTTAACTGTTTTATTTTTAGAATCAGTTAGTTCTTGAATTTTTTCTTCTATAACTTCTTCTTCATGTTCCTTCTTGTATTCCTCTAACAATCTTGTAATTATCTTTCCTGGTGATATTGCTCCAAATCCAATACTTGCAAACATATCATCAGTAGTTGCATAATTATATCTTTCTAATGCACTATTTACCCATTCTGGTTTAAATAAATCACTGTGAGTCATTCCTATTCTTTTTATTTCTCTGTCTAGAATTTCTTTTCCTCTTATTATATTTTCTTCTCTTTCTGATTTTTTAAACCATTGTTGAATTTTTGTTTTAGCACTTGAGCTTTTTACATATTTTAGCCAGTCACGACTTGGTCCTTTTGGAGTATCTGATGTTATTATTTCTACTATATCTCCACTTTTTAACTTCGTTACTATTGGCATCATTTTACTGTTTATTTTACAACCAATCATTCTATGACCTACTTCTGCATGAATTGCATATGCAAAGTCTATTGGTGTTGAATCTCTAGGCAAAACTTTTATTTCTCCTCTTGGAGTAAATACATATACTTCATCTTCAAATAGTTCTGTCTTTAATGTTTTTAAAAATTCATCTGGGTCTTGCATATCTTTTTGCCATTCCAAAGTTTCTCTAAGCCATGCTAATTTATCTTCTGCTACTACAACATTTGATTTTTTACCTGTTTTGTTATTTGCTTCTTTATATGCCCAGTGTGCAGCGATACCAAATTCTGCTATTCTATGCATGTCCCAAGTTCTTACTTGTACCTCAAATGGTGTTCCATTTGGTCCAATTAAAGTTGTGTGTATTGATTGATACATATTTGGTTTTGGAACTGCAATATAATCTTTAAATCTTCCCGGCATTGGACTATATAACTCATGTACTACGCCCAATGCTGCATAACAATCTTTTACAGAATTTACTATTATACGAAGTGCAAACAAGTCATATACTTGGTCTAATGTAATGTTATCTCTTTTCATTTTTCTATATATACTATATAAATGCTTTGCTCTTCCTGTAATTTCTGCTTTTATGTCTTCTTTTTTTAGAGCTACTTTTATTTCTTCCATTATTTTGTCTATAAACTCTAAGCGTTCTTCTCTCTTCTTTTCTATTCCTGCTACTAATTCTCTATATTCTTCTGGATATAAGTATCTAAAGCTTAAATCCTCTAATTCCCATTTCAAAGAATAAATACCTAAACGATTTGCAAGTGGTGCATATATATCCATTGTTTCTTTTGCATTTGCTATTTGTCTGTTTCTTGGTATATAGCTTAATGTTCTCATATTGTGAAGTCTATCTGCAAGTTTTATTAATATTACTCTAATATCTTTTCCCATTGCTAAGAACATTTTTCTATAATTTTCTACTTGTTGCTCTTCAACTGTTGTATACTTAATTTTTCCGAAGTTTTGTTACTCCTTCTACCATTTCTGCAATTTCGTCGCCAAATTCTCTTACAATGTCCTCATGTGTAATAGGTGTATCTTCAACAACATCATGTAATAGTGCTGCACAAATTGTACTATCATCTAATTCTAATTCTGCTAATATATATGCTACTTCTAATGGATGAATAATATATGGTTCGCCAGATATTCTTTTTTGCCCTTTATGGTTTTCATATGCATAGTTATATGCTTTTCTTATTAAGTCAGTATTTGAATTAGGATTGTTTGTTTTCATTTTACCTATTATTTTATCTATTGTTACATTTTCTTTGTTTTGCATATAAATTTCCTTTCTCTATATTGATTTCATAACATCTTTTATATTTATTTGGATTATCTCTTCTCCGCCCATATTTGTTTATTTCTAAGTTTCCTGCTATATCAATTTTATCTCCTATTAAATATTCTTCTGACAAATATCCTAAATTAAATCCTATTGCATTTATTAATAAATTATCATCTTTTAATGTTAATTTTAAATGTTTTCCTTCTGAAAGTGCTCTAATTGAATCAATTTTTAAATTTTTATATACAAATATAGGATTTTTGTTTTTCTCTCCGAATGGTTCTAGCATTTCTAAGTCTTGTATAGTTTTTTTATTTACATCTTTTGCTGTAATTATGCTATCTATTTTTATAACTGGTATAATTTGTTGTATATTTTTACTTTTTGCTATTTCTTCAAAAGCTAATTTAAAATCATTATATTTTTCTTTTTTTAGTGAAAGTCCAACAGCCATTTCATGGCCACCATATTTTTCTAGATAAGCACTTGTTTCTACTAAGGCTTCGTGTAAATCAAATCCCGGTAAGCTTCTTCCAGAACCTTTTCCAATATTATCTTCAAAACATATTAGTATAGTTGGTTTATAGAATTTTTCTGTTAATTTTGAGGCAACAATTCCAATTACACCATGGTGCCAATTATCTCCGCTTAAAACTATAGTATTTAATTTTTCTATATCTTCTTTTTCTAGTTCTTTAATTGCCTGCTCAAATATATCTTTTTCTTTTGTTTGTCTTTCTAGGTTATAGCTATTTAATCTTGCCGTTATTTTTCTTGCTTCTTCTATATTGTTTGTTAAAAACAAATCTAAAGCTTCTTCTTGATACCCCATTCTGCCACAAGCATTTATTCTTGGAGCTACGCCAAAAGATATTGTATTTGAATCTATTTTTTTATACCCTGATTGCAATATTAATTCTCTTAATCCAATATTTCTTGTTTGTGCTACTAACTTTAATCCTAATTTTGCAATTACTCTATTTTCATCAACTAATGGAACTATATCTGATATTGTACCTACACATACTATATCTAAATACTTTAAAAATTCTTTTTCTTCTAAACCTAATCTTAGTGATATTGCTTGTATTAATTTAAATACCGCTCCACACCCGGCTAGTCCTCTAAATGGATATTGGCTATCTTTCCTTTTGGCATTAATTATTGCATATGCATTTGGCAAACTCTCTGACTGTTCATGATGGTCTGTTATTATTGTTTCTATTCCCAGTTGATTAGCTAATTCAACTTCCTCTATTCCAGATATTCCACAGTCAACAGTTATCATTAAAGTATACTTTTGTTCTGCTATTGACCTTATAGCATTTTCGTTTAACCCATATCCTTCTTCTAATCTGTTTGGAATATAATGGCCTGTTTTTAATCCTCTTTCTTCTAGGAATTTTTTCAAAACAGTTATACTAGTTATTCCATCTACATCATAATCCCCATAAATCATAACCTTCTCTTGGTTATTTATTGCTTTAATTATTCTTTCTACTGCTTTATCCATATCTGGCATTAAATATGGATCATAAAAATCGTTTCTTGTGGGATTTAGAAAAGTGTCTATCTCTTTATCATCTGTTATTCCCCTATTTACTAATATTTTTGTTAGTAATTCTGATATATTATGCTTTTTTGCTATATCAATTATTTCTTCACTATTTTCCCCATAAAACTCCCATTTTTTATTCATAATATCTCCCTAAAATAAACATTTGTTATATTATATATCTTTTCTAATAGTTTTAAAAGGTTTTTTTGTATTTTTTATATTATATTATGTCTATATATATATGGTTGATTTTTTGAGTTGATAGTAGTATAATCACTTTTGCACATAAATTTTATGGATTAGGAGTGGTTACAATGTGCAAGGAAATTCTTCTTTTTGAGGGAAAAGAAATTTCTCTAATATCTCTTTTAAATGGGCATTGTCCTGAATGGAAAGGTTGTAAACATATCTTTGTTTCTACAGCCGTTCACGATAGGCTTTTACCATTTTTAGATGATTCCAAATTAGGAATTTTCCAAGAAGGAGAAGTTCGGTACAGGATGAGGGCTCTTACAAATACCCTGTTCGGTCTTGAATGGATTGAGTCTGAGGAAGAATGTTTTCATTTTTCCTGTAACCTGGTTTTAGAAGGTCCCGCAATAAAGTTGACCTTCTAATAAAAAGGAAGCAAAAGATTTTAATATTCTCTTGCTTCCTTTTGTTCATTAATCAATATTAAAAAGCGCTTTAACATTCCATGTAGTTCCATTTACTGTATCATTTAATATAATTCCTTTACTATCTAATTCGCTTCTAATTGCATCTGCTGTTTCAAAATCTTTTATTTTTTTTGCCTCACTTCTTTTAGCTATCATTTCATCAATTTTTTCTTCTGTGATATCAAGATTTGCAACATATTTTTGTTTCATTTCTGTAAGGAATTTTTCTGGTTCTTGTTCAAATAATCCAAGAATTCCATAAACCTCTTTTACATTTGCAAGTATTTTAGCTAATGTATTTGCTGTTTTCTCTCTATTATTCTTTTTAGCGTTTTTCATTATTACATTTACATATTTAAAAATGCTGTGTAAGTTTGAAAGTGCTGCAGCACTATTAAAGTCATCGTCCATAACTTCTATAAAATTTGGTATAATGCTTTCAGAAATATCATCTTCCAATGCTTCTCCATCTTTATTTCCATTATATAAATTAATAAATTCTTTCATTGCTTTTATTGTATTATAAAAATAATATAAATGTTTTTCTGCTAATGCAAAATCTTTGTCTAGTAAGTCCATATCTGATGTGTAGTGTTTTGAATACATTACAAATTTAATTACTTCATAATTATATTTTTTTAGTGCATCTCTAATGCTTAATGAGTTTCCTAATGATTTACTCATTTTTTCTCCATTAATTTTAATTAATCCGCAGTGAGACCAATACTTTGCAAAAGGTTTTCCTGTTAAAGCTTCACTTTGTGCAATTTCATTTTCGTGGTGAGGGAATATTAAATCTTTTCCTCCTCCATGAATATCAATTGTTTCTCCAAGGTTTTTTAAAACCATAGTAGAACATTCAATATGCCATCCTGGTCTACCTTCTCCCCAAGGTGATTTCCATGAAATCTCTCCTGGTTTTGCTGCCTTCCACAAAGCAAAATCTATTGGATCATGTTTTCCTTCTTCTACATCTTTTCTAACTCCATTTAAAAGTTCATCAACTTTTCTATGTGATAATTTTCCATATCCAGGAAAACTTCTTACATTAAAGTAAACATCTCCATTTTCTGCTGGATATGCATGGCCTTTATCAATAAGTCCTTGAACGAATTCAATAATATTTTCTATATTTTCTGATGCTTTTGGCTTTACATCTGCATCTGTAATATGAAGATTTGCCATATCTTTTTCAGTTTCTTCAATTTGTTCCCTAGAAAATTCTAGTGGATCTTTTCCAAGCTTATTTGCTCTGTCAATAATTTTGTCATCTACATCAGTATAATTTCTAACATATTTTACATTATATCCTCTATAACGTAAATAATCAGCTACCATAGCATATGCAATCGCTTGTCTTGCATGGCCTATATGGCTTAAATCATATACTGTAATACCACATGCATACATTTTTACATTTTTACCGTCCAATGGAATAAATTCTTCTTTACGTCCAGTCATTGAATTATAAAGTTTCATAATATTACCTCCTACTTTATAGATAAGAATTTTAATTATATATTACTAATTTTATTGCTATTTTTTATTTAATATTTATATAATATATCATAATTAGCTACTAATTACAATAGAACCAATTTTGCCCTATTCAACCAAGGAAAGTGGCTTTGCTACACTTTTCTTCTCGCCGATTTGAGTTTCCGAATAAAATGAGGAAATCTCAAAGGCAATAGCAATTATAGCCTTTTTGTTGAATAGGAAAATCTTCGATTTTTCCTATTCAACAAAAAAAGTTATGCAACCTGCATAACTTAATATATAAAATATACATTAATTATTGCAGGCACAAAATTTACTCGTACCTACAACATAGGTAAGAGTATTATCTGCAACAACAATTAATTAATATATATTTTCTCATATTTAATTCCTCACTATTTATTTTTAATAATTATATATTTAAAATCGCTTAATGTCAAGGGGAAATGTGTTATTTAATATTATTATGGCATTGTTATATTCTAAAGCTATCTGATTTATTAAACTTTATATTTTTTATATTTATTACATATTGTTATTGTTGATTTATTTTTTATTTTTTCAATTGGTATTATATATTTCTCTAAATTTTCTAACAAAATAAACACTTCATCAACATTAGTCTCTATAATAGTTTTATATGTTTTTCCTTTTGTTCCTCCACAGCTTTTTAAAGCTACTTGATAGTTTCCATATTTTGTTTTACATCCACTTGATTTTACTTGAACTCTTTTTAATGTTTTATCATTATCTACAATCAAATCATAATCTTGTGTATCATTTAGTGGTATTGATACTATGTAACCATTCGAAGCATAATATGCAATTGCTATTCCTAATGAGCTGTTTCCTTTTTCTTTATTAGTGTTAAATAGCATATTCTTCTCTCCCCTTTTCGAATATCTGTTTGTATTATAATATTTCTTCTTTCTTTTTTTGTCAAGTATCTTTATATAATTTATGCGTAACTAAAAAAGTCATAGTTTTACTATGACTTTTTTAGTTGGTGGGCAGGGATGGATTCGAACCATCGTACTCGTATGAGAACAGATTTCTTACTACTATAACTTTCGTTACCATTTAAAATGTTTGTAGTCTGGACTTTCTCTTCATCTTCTTTAAGATGCCAGGTATAAAGTCTCTACACTCAAGAATTACTTCTTTAGCTCGGGATTATCATCAGCATAATCTGTTAAGACTTCCCCGAATTAGCCTAGTTTTCACCATACAATCACTTGTATGGGCTGCAATTTATGATTCTTTGAAAATCAAAGTCTACAGTCTGCCGCCTTTAGCCACTCGGCCACCTACCCATATTTAGTTATAAAAAAATTTTGCGTTGGTGCTCCCTCAAGGATTCGAACCTTGGACCCACCGGTTATGAGCCGGTTGCTCTGACCAA